>Ga0172381_10000633_pt1 | contig 42750 bp, 51 predicted proteins | sample Leawel6488metaG_FD_119754 | JGI IMG/M metagenome (GOLD analysis project Ga0172381, IMG submission 119754) | Leachate microbial communities from a municipal landfill in Southern Ontario, Canada - Leachate well 64-88 metaG | ecosystem: Engineered > Solid waste > Landfill > Unclassified | place... | reverse complement strand
CTACACGTCGAATGGTCCACCAGGGAGCGCGGCAAGTGTGACGAATAAAGGAAACGAGAATGCCGCACAATTCGGGTTTGTGATTCCAACAGGAAGTAATGGAGCGGCGGCGACGATCGCGGTGGCGTACACATCGAATGGGCCGGCAGGATCCGCGGCGAGCGTGACGAATACCGGCTCGAGCAATGCGGCGTCATTCGGTTTTGTGATTCCGGTGGGGAGCAATGGGGAAACCGGCGCTACCGGACCACAAGGACCGGCGACAATCGCGGTGGCTTATACATCGAACGGGGCACCAGGGAGCGCGGCGAGCGTGACGAATGTGGGGACTACGACGAATATGGAGTTGGGTTTTGTGATCCCGACGGGGAGTAATGGGGCGGCGGGAGCAACGGGGTCACAAGGACCGGCAGGGACGAATGGAGCGGCGGCGACAATCGCGGTGGCCTACACATCGAATGGGCCGGCAGGATCGGCGGCGAGCGTGACAAATACGGGGTCGAGCAATGCGGCGTCGTTCGGTTTTGTGATTCCGGTGGGGAGCAACGGGGCGGCCGGGGCAACGGGGGCGCAAGGTCCGGCGGGAACGAACGGAACTAACGGAAGTAACGGAACTAACGGGATAGACGGTGCGGCGGCGACAATCACGGTGGCATATACGTCGAATGGGGCACCGGGATCCGCGGCGAGCGTGACGAACACAGGTTCGAGCAATGCGGCCTCATTCGGGTTTGTGATTCCGGTGGGAAGCAACGGGGCGGCGGGGGCAACCGGGTCACAAGGACCGGCAGGGACGAATGGAGCGGCGGCGACGATCGTAGTGGCCTACACGTCGAATGGGCCGGCAGGATCCGCGGCGAGTGTGACGAATACCGGCTCGAGCAATGCGGCGTCATTCGGTTTTGTGATTCCGGTGGGGAGCAATGGGGAAACCGGCGCTACAGGTCCAGTAGGACCTATCACAAACAAGTTCATGGATGCCAATGGTGTCGTATGGACGATAACCAATGCGCCGCCTGCTACCGGAAAATATGTAACCCATTTTGATCTTACAACTTCCAACGCTTGGTTTGAGGCCGAGAATACTAATGTTGCAACATTTGCACAAGGCGCGACGGCGGATCTGGCGTTGCCTAAGTCCAGCACCAACTCCCTCGCGGTCACGGCGTTGCAGATCACGGGTGGGAATCCGACGAATGGGGCGGTGCGGGTGGCGACGGACACGGCAGGTAATGGGAAATGGAGTGAACCCGTTTTTGTTTCCGCTTACCCAAAACTGTTAAATATTTCCAATACAACAGCCCAGTTATATTTTACCAATGTAATTTTTCAAGTCGGCAATTACTACAATGCGACAGCCAGTACTTTTACTCCTCCTGTCGGAATATATGCCATTACTTGCACTATTGCACCTGAAATCTACGGAGCCGGAAATTATTATCTTGAAATCTACCAAAACGCCACTGCGCTAAGCGCGATTAAGGCAATAGCCCCGCAACCCGCTTTAACAGATACGCGCATAATAAGAGAAACAACCGGAACAAATGTGTATAGAATCTACATAGAAATTTCGCAAAATCCAAATTTAGGACTTATTTTTCAACCGAATAATTACAACAGTTTGAATATCTGGAAAATCGGTGATTTGTAAATCCCAATAATCAGGATACCAAGGAAGGGCGAGTAGGAATATGACGGAACAAAACAGATCGCGGATGTGCTGGGTATTGGGGTTGGGCGGGGGGATACCTGTGGCCGTCTTGCTTACCTGGGTTTTCACGGCGGGCGTCCTGCGCGCCGATTTTGAAACGGTGCGCGTGGCGGCATTCAAGTCCGCCGAACTGGCTCAGGCGCATGAAATGCGATTACAGAAACTCGAATTAAACTATGAGCATCTGCGGGGAACAACCGAAGAGATTAAGGGCGACGTGAAGGATGTGAAGCGGATATTGGAGCGCCGACCTGGAAGTTAAGGGTGCATGATGCCGGAGCTTTTCGCAACGTCTTTCTGTTTATCGGGCCGGTGCGTATGCCGGTTGCACATGGAGGCGTGTTTGATTGAGCGCGAGTTGCAGGACCAAAGGAATCACTTGGCCGAGAAGCATAAAGCGGAAGAATTATTACAGGATGGCGCGCGACTGTTGGCCGAACAGGAATTACATACGACGTTTGGAAACGGTGCGCCGTGCGGGAAGGCGTAACATGGAAACCGAAATCAAAGGGGTTGGAGCGGTTGATACGAAGCACGACATTCTCGTTAAGACCCTTTTTCCTGATCCCGAAAACAGGTTTACCGGCTTGCCTTTGCGCGTGGATACATTCAATGGGCGCAACTGGACGCTGGTGCGGGAAATCACTTACAAGACGAAGGCTAACGAAATATCCACGGTGCATGAAGGTTTTGAGTTTGACTTCGCTTCTGTCCCGCGCGCGTTGTGGTGGTTGTTTCCGCCCGCCGGCACGGAGAGTACGCCCTATGGCGTCGCGGCTTTGATTCACGACTGGCTATGCGTTCACCGCGAGATCGGCGGTAGACCGATAATCCGCAAGGAAGCCGATGATATGTTTCTGGAAGTAATGCTCTACGTGAAAGTGCGTAAGTCGGCGGCATATACAATGTATTGGGCGGTTCGATCCTTCAGTTGGATACCGTGGACTATGCTCAAGAAGGAGTAATGTGATCCTTGACGAACATAGCGGAAAAATCATTGAGCAGATTGCCGTGCTTGTGGCAGAGGATATTCAGAAGCAATATCCTTTTGTGGATTATTTACGAGACACGGTGAGAATTTCTGTTACTAAGGTAATGAATGACAGAATAGAATGGGAGAAAACTCATCCATGACCAACGCAATCGCAGACGTAATTAAAGCGGCAACGGATGCCGCGAGTGGAAATCCCTACGTGGCAGGGGGGATGGTTGTCGGGGGCATCATTATCGCAATCGGTGGATGGATTTACAAGAAACGCAAGGAACGAAAGGCAGGGAAGAAATGAGTTTACCGCTTATCGTAAAAAGCAAATTGTTCTGGAAATATGCTGGACAACTCGACTGTTGCTGGTATCTCGGCAATGGCGACGGCACATCCGTTTCCAAACAGAACGCCTACATCAACGACATGGACAGGTTCGGCGCGGACGCCATCACACTGAACATTCTGAACGAGGAATGTTCCACCTTATTCACCGGCGAGTTTATGAATAGTCCGTGGCACATGGGCAAGGTGAATTTGTTTACGAACTTTGTCAACCGTCTCAAGGCGCGGCGCAAGGCAGTTGTGATCGTATTCCTTGACGGGCCTCCGGTATCAAACGCGAAGTATCCGTTTTTCAAGTATCTGGACAGGATGCCCTCCTTCATCGAAATCGCTACCAAGGCACTCTCCCCTATTGTGGATGGGTTTATTCTTGGGATTGAAACGAACCGTTACTTTGACCTTGCGACTGTCAATGCGGGTGTAGGGTTAATTCAAAAGTTTGCAGTACGGAATGGAGTCAAGCTCCCCGTGGGTACGCACGAGTGTAGTTATCGTATCCCGGCCAACGCAGACTTTATCGGATATGAAACCAGAAACCATCCGGTGACACAGGGCGATAGTACGTCTGTGGCGACGATGGTGGGCGAAGTTAATACGCTCGTGTCCAAGGCCGGAGGCAAGCCAATTTGGGTGATCGAATCAAACTCAAGCGAGGGCGCGCAGGCTAAGGCGCAGAACAGGGCGATGGCGGCGTTGCCGGGTGTGGTGGGTGTGAATATGCCGATGTAGGCGACTGTCTTACGGGAAAGAAAGCGCTGGCTTACTGGCGTTCGCTGACGCGCCAAGATTTTGCGGGGAAGCCAACCGGAAAGGCGCGCGGCTCATAACCGTGAAAAGCGGGTTCAACTCCCGCCCCCGCTATCTCTGAACTTATCGGACGGATCGGACGGATTAAGCTCTTCGACGCTGGTTCGACAGGCTCACCATTGCTCAGGGCAATCCCGCGAAACGCGGGACAAGTTTTTTACGGAGTAAAAATTGGAAGCAATCAGCATTGCGGAAATACTGGCCGAGAATAAGGCGCAACTCAGCACCTTGACAGAACATCAAGGGCTGGGCGAGGACGTATTCTGGCGCTTTTGGATGGTTGGCCAAGAGGATCTGAATGGCTGTATTGAATACCTGAAGACGCAAACAACGATCTTGGCGCCAATGACGGGGACGCGCTGGGCCCGGCTGGGGATCTGGTATGCCGGCCAGGTGGAATACAAACCGGGCAATGCGAATCCTATAGTGGCCAGCGGTTCTAATGGACTGATGTGGATCCTCTACCAGCAAGTCAGTAAGGGCGACAAGGTAATTACGATTACCGAGAGTTGCGCGGCCTATACCAAGACCCGGATCCTGCACACCTACAATCCGGCAATCCCCAGCGGCGCGGCGCTGAATGGCCAGATTATTGCCGTGCAAGCTACGCCGACAGAATTGGGTCGGGAGCGGACTGTCCAGGAAACGACTGTGCCGAAGGACCAGGTTGCAACGGCCTACGATCGGAGCAAGGCTGAAGATAACACAAAGGTCATGCACACGGAGAACGCGACGCCCTTGACCCAGCCGGTAGACCTTAAAGGGACGATGGTGCGGCAGTCAGCCCAGCCGACCGACGCCGGCAATCAGCGGACTGTCCAGGAAACGATCGTGCCGAAGGACCAGACGGCCGTAAGTGTGGATAACAGTCCTTCGCAAGTGGCGACCAAGACCCTGCACACGGAGAATGCGACGGATCTAACGCCGGCGGCGATTGTCAAAGGCCGGCTTACAATGCAGGAAGCGCAACCGACCGCGGCGGGCAATCAGCGGACCGTGGAAAGTGTAATCGTGCCGACCGACCAGGTGGCCACATCCTACGATCGGAGTAAGGCGGCGGATAACACGAAGGTCCTACATACGGAGAATGCAACTCCGTTGACCCAGCCGGCCGACGTGAAGGGGACAATCGTGCGGCAGTCAGCCCAGCCAACGCCAGCCGGGAATGATCGGACTACGGTGGAAACGATTGTGCCGAAGGACCAGGTTGAAACCAGCTATGAGCAAAACGCATTTGAGAGCGTAGATACGATTTTGCACACGGAGAATGACGCGGCGCTACCTGATCCGACGCCGGCGGCGGGGTATGTTAAGAAGAACCAGAATATACCGACGGAAGCCGGGAATGCCAGGACGCAACAGGAGATAAGAACGGCTATTCCGCAGACGGTGGGACCATTCATTTCATTCATATCTGATGATTCAACGGGGACGATCGAGAAGGGACACCATGCCGATGCCATGCCGGTGATAACGGCGGTTGCCGCGGCGGATGTTATTCTGGACGGGGACATGGATGATTTTCAGAAGTTTGGTTATACCAAGAGGGTGGTAACGTCAAACGTGCCGTTGTCGTGTCCGGGAATCACGCAATGGGTGACAAAGGGCAATTCATACAGAATAAACAATCTGCAATGGAGTACTACAGAGGAAAGATTTTATTACACTTCTTATTGGATTTATCAAGAAGCGGTCCATCATGGAATAGCGTTTTATCTTACAGCCGATGCGGCGGCGGCGGCGCTCCCAACAATATGCGCCGCGATTGGCGGGGTGAATGTAGATCATGGAAGTCATGTTTCCAAAGCGGGCAACAATCTTTGGTTAGCTACTGTTCAATCACGCAATGATATTCTCATAAGCACTACGACGGGATTGGAGCCAGTATGGATGTAAAAGGCGATATTTTACCAGAAGGAATTCCGGGCGAACCCTTCGCGCGTCCGGCAGTTGCCGGACTTGCTCAGGGCAGGGAAGCCATGATCCCCGTGTCTGAACTGATGGATATTGTTGCGAACCTCAAACAGACGTTTGTGACGCAAGACGAAGCGCGCGCGATTGCAAGAGAAGAATTGCCGTCCGCATTCAAAAACCTTGATTCTTTCCCGAATACGGGTGCGACCAAGGATGCCGGCATTGTTCTGAAATTAGGAGTGGGAGCGCCGGGGATTCCAGCAACGGCATATTGGGGGAGGGAGGGAGGCGCGGCCGTAGTGATAGATTGGTCGTTTGGGATAAAATCAATTTCCGGAGCTGATGTTACCTTTCATGGCGGACCCGTTGTGAAGGGAACCGGCGCCGCTTTAATCCTTGCAGAACAGGTTTGCACGATCACGGCAACCGGGCAGACGGTATATGTGGTTTATACGTTTGCGAGCGATGCGGCCAGTTTCGGCATAGCGAATGCGGCTAATTTTCCGAGATCAGGAAGCGGGACATTTGTGAAGGCATTACAGAGTTTTACATTGACGGACGGGGTGGCCGTGCCGTTGTGGACGCATCATCGGGGCGTGGTGCAGGTTGATGGATGCTACAGTTAAGAATCGGACATATCTGACGGATCGGACGGATCATCAGGGAAACAGAGAATGAACTTTCAAACAACATTACCCTATGCGGCAGACAGCGACCTTCATGTGATTGAGGGGCTGGACGTGAGCGGGACGCCGATATACCAGCGGCCGGGAGATTGGCGTTGCAAGCCGGTGGACATGTATGCGCTGTTGCAGGGGATAATCGAACGGTGCTTGGCGACACAACTTGCAGACGGGAGTTACAAAGTGTCACCGAAAATTTACGATGAAAATATAGAGTTTGGGAAATATGCGGCAATCAGTCAATGGACAGAACGAACATATCCGGCGGGGGTACTGAATGAAGTGAGCGGATATGTTTCAAATCTAATGGATAATTACCCGCACAATTTACTACTGGCGGCGATTGATGCGAAGTTTTGGGAGCTTGCCGAAGTGGATCAAGGAATAACACATCATGTTTCCTGCTACGGGAAACTTACCGATACACCACCGTATTATGTGCCGTTTGAGGACATACAGGACTTATACCAGACGGCGGGCGCTGATTGGGACCCTGGGCCTACAGGATTATCGGCGGAGCTATTGTCTGTTCCTGCGAGAGCGAATGGTGGTGTAGCTTTATACGGTTCACCAAGTTCAGGGCGAATATATCCAGAAGCATTGATCGCCAGATACAAGGTATTACAGGCATTGAGATGGAAGAAGGCGCACATTTATGAAAAACGTACCGCTTCGGGGAACAACCCGCCCGTTAGTATATTACTTCACTCAGATTATTTTGCGGGAGGGTATCAGTCAGAGGAAGAATGGGAGGCAAGTTTTAATCGGAATACAACGTGGATTAAAGATAATTACGTTGCAGTTCTTTCGGACATAGAGTCGTGGGCACCTCCTGATGGGCGGTGGCTTGATTTTAGCAGTTTTGGATGTAGTTTGACCTACACCACCAGCCGCGATACTTGGTGGACGTGGAATTATTCCGAAGTGTCTGGTAATAGGAGCGGACCTAATTTCAAGACTAAGGCTTATGGCATCCCTCATCGAGTGCAAATGTATGGGTATTGGGATGGATTCGGTGATCCGGCAATGGGATTTGAAATTTGCGGAGAGGGAACGCCGGTTATAGGTAGAAATCTGGTGTGGGATGAAGCCTGTATAGGTTCGGAAACTGTGTTTTCGGCTAACGTCAGTACGGTTGGTAGCGATTGGCCGCCGAGTTTTCCTCCACCTTATATCGGCTGGCCGGCCTCGTGGCAGCGGGGTTTTAGTATGACGCTATACGAACCTATTGAGGATTGGGATTTTAATTTTTGCAAGCACAACGACTTTGGCGGTGCGGTAACGTGGACACCATAAACCAGACGACGGACGATCCGGCACTGCCGGACCGGACGACAGCCCGGAAAAGGAGCGAATATGACAAACTTGAGAGACATTGACCGGATGGGCGGAGGGATGCGGCCTTCGCGGAACGAATTAAACAATTATTTACGGACAAGTGATATACCGGAATACCAGCAAGGGGACGCCAGGTATCGGTTATTGACGCCGGAAGTGAATTCTGCCCGGCAGGGGCCGTATCCGGGGAAGTGGCTGGGTGCGAGTCCGCAAGAGGTTGTGCCTGGGCAAGTGCCGGGCCTGCCCGGTGTCACTCAAGGGACTCCGCCGGGCCGGACTGTGGTGGAACAATTATTACAAGGTTCTGACCGTCGCGGGGCAGAGACAGCCCGGCCGCCAGCTCCGTTACCGGCCGCGGCGCCGTCTGCCTGGGGCGGGACGATGCGGCCGCTCGCAATCCCGAAGGGGACGAGTCTGCTGGAGATGAAGCAGATGTATGGCGGAGTTGAGAACGATCCGGTCTTGGCGGCACGTCGGGAAGAATACGATCGGAACCTGGCTGACTATCTACGCCAGGTGCCCGCCTGGCAGAGCCGAGAAGAATATGAAGGGGGCTTAGCGTCATTGCCTGGAGCCGGCGCGGAGATCCTTGGCCACATTCAGCAACGGGCGATCGAGAATATGCCGGTGCCGATGCGGCAGGAATGGGAACAGAAGGAAGCGACCCGGACCGCGACGAGCAAAAAGTTGACGGAAGCGGCCGCAACCGAAGCGGCTTATCGGGAATTCCTCAAGACAGCTACGCCGGATCAGGTTAAGGCATTCCATCAAGATTATCAGCGGACGCCGGACGGCTGGAAGCCGGTTAGAGTTACGCCGTTGGAAAAACAAATCGCCGCCGAGGCGGCCGCCGGGCAACGGGCAACGCCGGAGCAGAAGAAAGTTTGGGAAAAGGATTACGAACTGACGCCAGAAGGCAAGTGGAGAAAGAAAGTTACGGCAGGGGACCAAGTGCTTGCGACGATTCTGGCGAATCGGCCGGGCGTGAATGGCCACGGTAATAATCCGTTCAGGGGTGGAGCTGAAGAGAGTCCGCCGCCGGCAGAGCGGGAAACGCCTCCAGCCGGACCTGTCCCTGGAACAACCCCAGGCGTCTCGGCGCCGACGGCAGGACAAACCTATGAAGGCCGAACAGCAACGAATCCGCAAACGGGTCAGAAAGTTGTGTTTCGTAATGGAAGATGGGAGCCTCAATAATGGCTTGGGAAGATTTACCTGAAGGATTTGTGGTAGACGAGGATCGGGACCAGGTGGCAACCTTGCCGCCGGTCCCTGAAGGCTTTGCTTTGGATCCCGTTTCCGCTCCACCGCCGGCAAAGGAGGGTTACATCGAGGACCAGCAAGGGCGCAGGGTAACAGCGGGAGCGCCGCCGGCGGAAAGTTACATCGAGAGCGGCGGGATCCGGATCCCGCCAGGGCGTCCTACCAGCTTTATCGCCCAGCCGGCAACCGGGCGCATGGTTACGTTTGATCCTGTGGCAGAGGGTCCGGCGAGGACCCGTTTGGGAGAAGTGCCTGGGTTTGGGGGCGGTCAGACGTATCCGACGGATCAACGGCCGCCGACAGAAGGAATGGGACCTATAGGACCTATGGGAGAGATACCAGAGACGGGATTAGGGCCGCCAGGACAGACGACGGACGACAGGCAACGGACGACGGACATGCTGGGCAGGCCGCCGCCCTTCGACTCCGCTCAGGGCAGGGCAGGGCCTACGCTACGCGGGCCCTACACGGAAGCAGAGAAGACGTTACAGGCGGCGCAAGAGAAACCTTTGGCCGGGAAGGCGAGGGAATACGCTGAAGGCGGTGGGATCCTGGCTAATCTGATCGAGAAGCCGTTTTTGGGTATGTTCGGCCGGACACTTAGCGGCAAGATCGGCCGCAACCTGGCTAACCGGGCGGAGTTGGCCCTTCATCCGGATCGCTACTACTCCCTGATTACCGGCCAACGCACGGCGCCGACACAAGTGGAAATCAAGAATGCCGCGGTGAACGCCGGATTGCTTGGTTCAAAATCTCCGCTCCTGAATACCCTGGCACAAGACCTTCCCGGCTTTGCGGTCGGTGGGGACGCCATAATCGCAAGTGTGCCGTGGATCGGTTTGCCCTTAATGAACCTTCAGCATCAACTCTTGGATAATGACCTCGCGGTGAAGGAAGGGAAGGCGCCGGCGTGGGATCTGGAGAGCATCGGCGAATCGGCGGTAATGGGGCTGACGTTCAAACTGCCATTGCCGAAGTTTTTGGCCCAAGGCGAAGGCGGGATCATGCGCCGGCTGGCCCAGCAATTCGGCGGCGCAGGCCTCCGGGCGCTGGAGATGAGCGCCGCGGGCGCGGCAGCCGGCAAGCAACCGACATACGAAGACTTCCTGAACAACTTTGCGCTTATGGCCGGCATGGGTTTTCCGGAAACGATCCAGCAAACGGTCGCCGGCCGGGCGGTTAGTAAATTGGTGGAGAACGGCCTTGACCAACGCGCGGCGAATGATTGGGTGAATGGTGCCATGCAGGGGAACGAACGCGCGGCCGGCATGGTGGACAAATATCTTCAAGACAAAGAGCTGGCGAAGGCAATGGGTGAAGCAGCGAACTTCGCGCGGGAATGGCGGGAGCGTAACAAGGCGGCCCAGGATGCGGAAACGGTCCGGCAGAAGGATCTGGCTCGGCGCGCGCGCGGGGGTGACAAGGCGGCCCAGGCGGAACTCGCGCAAGCTCGCGGGATAGGAGTGAGTGCGAATCCGGAAGAGGCGGCGCGTATGGCCGGGCAGACGGCGCCGGCAGGATGGGAACCGAAACGCGGTGAAGGATTAACGCCCGTCGTCGCCGGGGAGGCTATGCCGGGCAAGCCAGTATTAGGAGGAACACAAAATGCCATTACTCAAAGGGAAATCGCGCAAGGTGGTATCGGGCAATATCCGGGAACTGAGGAACAGCGGGCGGCCGCAGAAGCAAGCGGTGGCAATCGCGCTGGACGAGGCGGGGTTATCCCGCAAGCGCCCATCTCAACTGGAACTACGCCGGGCAAGCCGGCGGAAGTCGCGGGTGGAGCAAGAGGCGAAGCGTCTGGGCCGGTGATAACCGGTGGAACGGCGCCGGGAGTGCCGCCGCTTCAACCGGGTGAGCGGATTGTGACGGTCCGACGGCCGGATGGGACGACGTATCAGGCGTCATTTGGGGATAAATATTGGCCGAATGGTAGGGCGCAAATCGGTAAAGCTGTTGTTTCGCATGGGATGTTGGGGGAAGGCGAAGAAATTATTACGCCTATGTTGGAAGAACCGGCGGCTGGTGGTATGCCAGGCGGAACGATAATTCCGTCTCCGGGAGCGGTAACTCCGGGGGCCGCCATTGTTCCTAAAACAAAAGCAGGGATAATTCTGAAAGCGATGTTGACCCCGGCAAAAATGTGGGATCAGACGCCGATGGATTTTCGAGAGGTTTGGAATGAGGGGTCGCGCCATGTTGATGAAGTCCGAGCGAAGAATGCGGCTGAACTCAAGAATTTAGGGGAACAATTTCGCGCATTCAAAGGGAAACGTGGGAAGGAAGTCACGGCGCAGAAGAAGACATTAACCGATCAGATCGAGCAATTGCATAGAGAGAGTGATGAATTACAAACAGTGTATGAAACGCAATTTATCGAGGCGCATGAAGCTGTCCTGGAGGAAGCCGGCAAGCGTGCCATGGCGGCGGGCGTTCCGGAAGATAAGATTGAGGCTTTCCAGGAAGAATTTGCGAATGGAATCTCCGATGAACGACCCTATATCGAAACCAATTACAACAAAACTGTAAAAGAGATTTTTGACGAAGTGGTGGCGGAATATATCCCGGCCGGCGCGGCGCAGGCGGCGGCCAAGACACCCGTCGTCGTGCCACCCACCGCTCAAGGAGTTATGGGTGGCGGACCAGGCGCAATGACGGGCGAATCTTTGGTTGAGATGCCGAAGATTGGACCTATCAAGGAGAGTAAAGGGTTTCCGAAGGCAAAGCCATTGGTCACGATGGCGGGAAAGGTGATCTCGAAGAAAGCGGTCTTGCCGATCCTACAACACATGGCGGTAAAGGGCGGCGTGGCGCAGATGTGGAATCAGGATCAGACGGAAGTGCGAATGAAGTCGGTCTTGAATGACGGGGTTTATGAGAAGGTGGGGACGGAGTTTGTGCGAAAGCCGGACATGGCGGAAGCGGAAATGCCAGCGCCGAAGGAATTGACTGGAAAGCGGGCGGTAATCGGGTTTCCGAATGGACCGGAGCTTCTGAATAGTCTGAAGCAAGTGAGCGCCGCGGCCAGCGTGGATCCGCAACGCCAAGTGCTGAACGGGACATTACTGGAAGTGGGGGATGGGGGATTTTGGATTGTAGCCACGGATGGTCGCCGGCTAACACGTCAATTTGTGCGGGGTAATACGGGAGGATTGAAACCGGGGGCAAAAGTTGTTTTGCCGCGGAATATCACGGATATAGTTCTGGCGGACGACCAAGCACCCGCCTTGCAATTAAATGTGGATGCGGCGGCGCCGGCGGATGGCGGCATTGTTCAAATAGAGAATGGCAACCTGGAAGTTACCGGCAGGTTGGCTGACGGAATATATCCAAATTTCCGACAGGTGATCCCGGCACAGGCTGATGTTTCGTGGACGGTTGACAAGAAACAAGTGCTGGCGGCACTTAAACAGATCAGACCGTTCCTGAACAAGAAGGATCCAATCGTTAAGTTGCAGATTACGGGTGGTAAACTGATTCTCGACAACATTCGGGAGGAAAAAGAATATCAGAAGCGGATTGTATTGCCGGTGGAAGTTGGAGGTTTGCTGAAGCCGGCGGACAACATGACGATCATCATGCCGATGCGGGCGGAAGCAGAACCTCCTGGCGAATGGATCAAACTGAATCCGGATTACTTTGCGGATGGTTTACAGGCGGTGGATGATGAACGTGTTAAGTTGGGGTTATCCGTAGCCGATATGTCAATGACGCCGGTGATTATTCAGTCGGCGAAGGCGTCCGTTTCTGCTCAAGGGACTACGCCGGGCACGCAGGCCTCGGGGCCGATCGCCGCCGCCGCGGCGGCGGGCGCAACGCCAAGTGAAAGCGAAGCGACGATTAGTAAGACGATGTTGCCGCGGCAGATTGATAATGCCGTGCCGGCGCCGACAGACTTGAGCGGTAAACCGATCGGATTGGCTGATATACGCCGTTATGTTTCGGAGGCCCTGGATATTCCGGTTCGCCTGGGGATTCGCGCGCCGGGCGGTATGCGGGGCGCTTTAGGGATTTTCCGGACGAAGCCGGAAACTATCCGGATGAAGATGTTGAATGACCTGCCGACCTTGGCCCACGAGGTAGGGCATTATCTGCATTATATCTTGTTGGGCGATCAGCCGGTGGTAGTCGGACAGGATTACGCGAAGTTTGAGGGGCAGTTCGATTCGGAACTACTGGAGTTGGGGAAGGCAACAAGTCTGCCATCCTATACAAAAAGTAAGATACGCAAAGAAGGTGTTGCGGAATTCACACGGCTTTATCTGACCGATCCGGCCAAGGCCATTGCGGCCGCCCCGGAGTTCTCGGCCTATTGGAAATCTACACTGGAAGAGAAATACCCGGCAATCAACGATATTCTGAACAATGCCCGAAAACAGATTGAAGAGTTTATCCGTCAGCCGGCCAAGGCCAAGATTAAGAGCATGATCGTTTCGAGCGACCAAGCGCGGCCGCGTAAGACGGTCAGGGATATACTGGACAATCTTTACGATGATTGGATTAATCAACTTGGGCCCATCGAGCGCACGATGGATTGGTTGGTCAAGACGGGACTGCCACCGGAACAAGCCGCGTTGGTCAAGGGAATGGCTAATAATTTCATCGGCGGCTGGCGGGGTAAAGTTGAGTTTGCGCTTCACCAGGCGGCCGTAAATCTGCGTATGCAGAATGTCGGACCATCCCTCAAGGAAATTTTGGCGAAGGCGCCGGATATGGATGATTTTCGCGCCTATCTGATTGCTAAACGTGCCGTGGAATTGAATGAACGCGGCAAAACTACAGGGATTGACACGGCGGATGCCGGACGGGTCGTAGCAGATCTTGAAGCCCAGTATGAGCCGATTCGCTGGAAATTACGCCAGTTTCAGGCGCAACAATTACAACTCCTGGTTGATTCCGGGATCCTGGGTAAAGAGGAAGCGCTTGCAATGGAAATGTTGAACTCAATGTATGTGCCGTTTTATCGGCTTTATGAAGGGATTGGTGGCACAGGTGGACCGCGCACCGCCGGCGGTAGTGGCTTTGTGAATGTGGGCCAGGGTGTGCGCCGATTTAAGGGAAGCGATCGTCAAATCATTGACCCCTTGGAAAGCATTGTGCGGAATGCTTATGTGTTCCGGGAACTTGCAGAACGGAACAAGATTGGATTGGCCTTTGTCAAGGCAGTTGAACAAGTCCAGGGCGGTGGAAGGGTGGGAGAAAGCGTGACACAGCCGATTAAAGCTGTGCCAATTAACACGGAGGAAATCGCGCAGATTTTGGCAAAGTCGGGACTGGCTGAGGAAATTGCCAAGCAATGGGGAATTCCGGTTGATGCCAAGTGGGTGAATGAATATTTGGCGGACAAGAAGGTGGTGGCCAAGGTATGGCGGGCAGTGGATGGAATGAAACCCAAGGATGGTATTTTCAGGGTTTGGCAGAACGGAGATGAGAAGGATTTTCAGATTGGCGATCCGGAATTATTGCGGGCATTGACTATGGCGGATGCCGCGGACGCCGCAATGCTAAACAAATTCCCATTCATGAAGTGGATGAAAATCGCTACTGCCATTAAACGGGCCGGCTCCACGCTTACTTTTGAATTCATGGGACGGAATCCTTTCCGGGACCAAGTGACTGCCGCGATCTATTCCAAACATGGCTATATTCCCTTTGTGGACGGGTTCCGCACTATCTTCAGCGTATTGAAACGAGATGATCTATATTGGGATTGGGTGAAGAACGGAGGTAGATACAGCGACTTTATCGCGGCTGATCGGACTGATTTGCGCCAAACACTCGAGAGCGTGATAAAAGACCCGAATATTCTCCAGCAAGCGTTGTCATGGATTAATCCGATAAACGTGCTTCAAAATCTGCAAAAACTTTCGGAAGTCATGGAACTTACCACGCGAATTGGAGAGTATAGGCGCGGCTTGGCGACCGGCGCGACGCCTATGGAAGCAGCTAACGCCTCCAAGGAAGTCACACTGAACTTCGGGCGGCATGGATTTGCGGGTGCCGTAGTTAATAGGGTGGTGGCTTTTTTTAATGCCGGGGTGCAGGATCCGGCAAGAATGGCGCGGGAATGGAAGGCCCGACCTAAACAGATGCTTTTGAATAATCTTTTGTATATCACAATGCCAACTCTTCTTTTGTGGTGGTTAAACAAGGATGATGAAGAAATTGATAAATTACCGGGCTGGCGAAGATCTTTGTTTTGGAATATCAATCTCGCGCGGCTGTCGCATGGGCCCAACCTGGTAATGTCTGTGCCGAAACCATTTCTTGAGGGCGTTTTATTTGGCACATCTTTTGAGGCGGCGCTGAACCTTGCTTGGAAGAAAGATCAACATGCGGTTATGGATTGGTTCCAAGCGATCGTGAGCCAAATACCGAATCCCCTGGCTATGGATTTAACCAGACCCACCATTGAAGTTATGGCAAATTATGACTTTTTTAAGGGGCAGCAAATAATTAATAGCGGATTGCAACGGTTGCCTGCCGGATTCCAGACGAACCCAAACACATCGCTTGTGGCAACCAAGGTTGGCCAACAGATCGGGATTTCCCCGCTTGGAATAGATCATTGGATTAAGGGACATTTTGCTGGTTTGACCCAATACGGCCTTGATCTAACGGATATGGTGCTGACGCATGGGTTGGCTCTGGAGGTTCCGCCGGCGCCGGCCAAACGGATTAGCGATCTACCCTTGTTTCGGGGGTTCAGGCATTCACCCTATTCCCCGAGTAAATATGTGGATTATTTCTATTCGGGCGCTCAAAAGGCTGAAGAACGTGTAACCGTGCTTAAGAATCCGCTGACAGGCTTCAAAGCCGTAAAAAGCCGATGGTTTGAAGATAATAAGCTGGCCACGTTATGGTATTGTAGTGGTTATCCGCCGGTCATTACCCAGATCCGACAGGTTAGCGAATATATGTCTCTGCAAACCCGCGCCATGGCACTGATCCAACAGGATATGAAGATGGATCCCGAAATCAAACGCCGAAGATTGATCGAGATCAAGAATCAGCGAGATAAACTGGCTGAGAAGGCGTTGGGTCTTTTGTATCCTACTGATCGGTAGGATATAGAAGTTTTAGTGTGTCTATTGGTATCGTTGGCTCATTTTTGATTTCGTATTCATCCTGTTCCCTGTATCGTTCAAATGTAACATAAGTCGTTTCATAACTACCAACAAGTCTTGGATAAGACCATGATTCCCAATTATATTTTGGGTTTTCTTCAATTTTTATAGGTTTACCAAGGATTGCTTCAACTTCTGCCTTTCTCATTCCTTTTTTTATTTGCTTCCATTTTGCAACATCCTGTTGGGCCATCCGGAGCTTCTCTTCTTCCCACGGTTGTAGAGCAACTGGTTTTTTTGCAGGCAGAGGCGGAATAATTTTATGATTATTAATCTTTTCCCATGGTTGCCCAGCTATTGATTTCCAACTTATCCCAGTTAAACGGTCAAATTTTGTAATAAGCATATTGCTTGGTCCAGACATCAGCAACTCATAACGGTGGGGCAATATGACTAAGCAGAGCAAACACCCAGCCAGCACTCCACCCACGAATGCCAAAACATTCTTTTTTGTAATCACAACGCACCTCCTTGAGATTATTTTACCCTGGCCAGCGCCCGCATGATAATACCTGCGCTGGATTCAAATCGTCAATCCTGCCCGATCCTATGAGACCGGTTTAAGGCCGTCAAGCCCCAAACGCCCTCGGGAATGCCTTTTCATTTTTTAGAATCGTTTTCTTACATTTGCGTATCTGCTACGCATAATCAATCTTCCGGTAGATCGTACCTATTAAATATAAGGGCTTTTCATGTTTCTTATCATACGTACCTGCTTGGCATAGATAATGCTTTATATTCTATCGTGCCGGGCGTTGTGCCTGGCACTCGCGCCCGGCGAAACCGGGCGGCCCGGAACCAGGGCAATAAAGTCGGAGGTATAAAATGGCAAAGTATGATGTAATCTATAGTTGCGGGCACAGTGGTGAGGTGCAGTTGTTTGGTCCCCACAAAGAGCGTGACCGCAAAATCGAGTGGTACGAGAGACAAGCGAAATGCCCAGAGTGCTATAAGGTTGCCAAACGCGAGGAGGAAAGCAAACAGCCGATCACGGCAAATGTATCGCTCAATATCCAATACTCCCATGATCATATCCCTATGATCCAAATCGTGTTGGCCGGTGGCACGCTTAACCGCAAAGATGAGATCAAGGCATTAGGGTATCGGTGGGAGGATGTCTGTGAAGGCGTGATGGGCATGTTATCCATGTCCCAACCACGTAAGGGATGGGTTAAACGCATGGACTATGCCAAGGATACAACCGAGATTAAGTTGGAGATTGATAAGCTCAAAGGGATTGTGGATAAAGTGGATAACCATATCGGGCCGCTGGATGTTGCCTATCTACAAAAGTCAGTGCAGGACCAAGATGCCAAGCAGTCCAAAATCGCGGAGCAACAGACGAAAATTGATGCGCTTCCCAAACCGGAACGGCCGACTTGCCATCCGCGCGCCCAGCATCCTGACGGACACTGGAACGGGAAGTACTATGGGAAGCCCGGCTACTGGAACTACTACGTTGAGAGCGTAAATTATAAACTCACGAACGACGAATATGCGCTTTGCATGGAGTATCGCAAAAAAATAGAAGAGTATAATACCGCCGTCGAAACCCTGAAAAAGGAGATCGTATGATCGCAACACTCTGCATCCCGCGTCCGCCGATTCAGTTGCCAGACGGGCAGATCATAAATAGCAAAGCCGTATATCGTTTTCGACTGCGGTGGACAGACCACCACCCGGCGAGTCATTACGGCCTGGGCGTGCTCCTGGATTACAAAGGAGAGTGCTTTGATGGTTTTATGTTTAAGCATCTACGCGACATGATAGGGGCATGGATTACCACAGACGATCCACCGCGCATCTACGGTGCCCTGGGTATCCCAAAAAATGAACCTGGAGTGTTGAGCAAATGATTACCTGTCCAAAATGTGATGCAGAGATCCCGGTGAAGCTAATTGCCCATGCCGCTGCCCAGGCATGGGGTCGGCGAGGCGGTGCCGCCGGTAAGGGATCGCCCGCTCGCCGCCGCGCGGCTATTAAGGCCGCCCGATGCCGGTGGGCAATCCCCAAGACCGTTTAACACCGCTTCTTTCCACGGCCATATCAAATTGTTTTACGAGTTCCGGGGGAGCACTGATATTTACCGCTTGTCTTTTTGTAGCCATATTTCCTCCTATTGATATCGTGCGCACAAATGCGCTTAATTGTCAATGGGGCAAAGGCTAAAAATAAGGGAATAATTATGTTTGACATTCGTGCGCACAATCATTAAATTAGTGCGTATGAATAAATCAACACGGCTTTTTGTCCGGATAAGTGACAATGACAAGCAGTTGATGTGGAAGGCGGCCAGGGGACACAAGAACCTGTCCGCCTTTTTGCTTTCTGCGGCGCGGCTGGCGATTAAATACCGGAAGCTATTGGTCCAGGCTGAGGCGATGGCCGGGCAATTCACGAAATCCGAGTTGCGGTTAACGGCCTCCAGTCGGCGCGTGTGACAGCAAGTTACCTCAAAAGGAAGCAAGGATGAAACCTGCCACGCTTGACCTGATCCGGGCGGTGCTGAAGTCCGATGAAACCCTACAGTCTGATGATCGGGAACGGATAATTCTCTACGTTATGGCGCCGGGTCAACCAGTTGAACCGCGCATTATCTCCGTGGCAGAAACCTGTAAGCGCCTTGGAGGTCTCAACCGGCAGACGATCTATCGCTACTGCCGGGCTGGGATTTTACAAGCTGCGCGATTGCCTGGCCGCGAACGGGCACGCGGTATAACGGAATCCTCGATCGTGTTTGCCATTCAATCTCGCCAACGGACCGCAGAAAATTAAAGCCTGACAAAGAGAATGCGGATTTAAGGAGAAAAACCATGAATAAAACATTGATAAATCCGAATAGCCTGTTGGTTATTTTGCATACTCTCGCTGAACCGAAAAGCCAACGGTTTAATCAAATAATTGCTACTAAAAACCGGATTTACCAGCATGTAGCGGATTTTATTGACGGTGCCCCGTTGCGCCATCTTGACCGGATGGGTGACGTGGCCCATCCGCCGCGCGGTTTTTTGAAACACTGAAATGATCTTGACTTTCAAGAATGATTTTCATCGGCGCAAAGCGCGGGTTACATCCAAAGATTGGACACTTACCCCGCGCCAGGTCCGCCGCCTTTGGGAATTGCTGTGCGGCGAAGTGGATTGTCCTGTGTGTGAATACGGCGGATTGAACGGCGCAAATAGATACAGACTTCGGAAACTTGGCGGGCCGTTTTTTAATGATGGAGCGCAAATCATATGTCTGACGCAAAGAGCAATCCATCACTGATTCAAAGCGATAATCAACAGCTCAACCTGTTTGGATCCGCGCAGATGGAGGATTCTCTTTTTGCCGGCGAAGAGAAGTCGGAACAACGTGAATACACCGGCGCGCGTCTTTTCGCGACTGATCCTGAACGATACAAAGCGATCGTAGCGCTGAGTGGTGAAGGATTGGGCGTCTTACGCATTGGAAAGATTCTGCATGTCAGTCCTCATACGGTCATGGCCGTCCGAGCGCGCGAGCCTGAATGTGTGGCAATAGAAAAAAGCAGGATTGCTGGTTTATCCCGCGAAGCCGCCCGCATGTGCGTTGAAGGTATCCTTGAATTGATGTGCGATCCGGAACAACGGAAGAAGATCGGGATCAAGGAACTGGGAATCACATTTGGAATCCTTGCCGAGAAGCACGAATTACTTTCCGGTGCGCCTACCGCCCGTATCCAGACGATAGGCGATCCCACCGCTGTCGGCATTCTTGAACACATGCGTTGGGTAAAGGACGAATACGAGCGGCGAATGGGTTGCGGGGCAGGAAAAACGGAACAAAGAACGGAGGCAGAAGCGGATCTGGAGGACAACGGAGCGGATCTGGAGGCAGATCAGCCAGCGATCGGGGAGAATAAGGATCAAGACCAGGCGGCGAACGCAACGCCTGGGCCCGTCCAGCGGCCGGCGATCGCGCTCCTGGAGGCTCACCAAGAGAGCGTAGGGCAGACGCCCCACCGCTCAGACGATATGCCTATAAACATTGGTTCAAACGAGGGTGCTTGAAGCAACGTCGAGATAATAATTTGAAGCGGTTTTGAGAACTTCAAGACAAGCGCATGAATGATAAGGAGTTATGGAATGAAACGGGAAGCGGGAATAGTAGACATAAGTGATCTTGTACGACATGACTTTGAGATGATTCAGGACATAAAAGGGATGATCGTGTCCAGATTACGGCATGTGATCAGGCACGATCCAGTGTAGAGCGCCGGCACCAAGCAAACCGGATCAGACAGGCGGGGGGGGGGATCGGCGGCCGCGGCGGCCCCCTTGGAGTATCAATCGGTTCACGGCACACGAAAAATTTTACAAAGGAGGGGAAAATCAGAGTTCAGTATACCAGCAACCGAAGTGATCGTTAAAAACACACGGAGGAAAAATGAAGTTCGAAATTAAATCGTGGTTAAATGGGAATCTTCTCTTTTCGGTTGAAACAGAATCTTTGAAACTGGCCCTCGAATTGGCTGTTAAAAAGGGCGCATACCTCAAGGGCGCAGACCTCACGGGCGCAGACCTCAAGGGCGCAGACCTCAAGGGCGCAGACCTCAAGGGCGCATACCTCAAGGGCGCAGACCTCAAGGGCGCAGACCTCAAGGGCGCATACCTCAAGGGCGCAGACCTCACGGGCGCAGACCTCACGGGCGCATACCTCACGGGCGCATACCTCAAGGGCGCAGACCTCACGGGCGCAGACCTCACGGGCGCAGACCTCAAGGGCGCAGACCTCAAGGGCGCAGACCTCAAGGGCGCAAAAGGAATCGTAAAATATCTAACCACGCCCCTCTACCTTCTCTTGGACCAACCGGGAAAAATCCGCGCCTATAAGTTGGTCGAGGAAAACGGCAACGGGCCATACAACGGCGGAATAATCTATGAGATTGGCAAGACCTACACCGTGGAAGATGCCAACGTAAATGAGCAAGAGCAGTGCGCCGCCGGCATCAACCTGGCGACGCTCGACTGGTGCATAAAAGAGTGGGAGCCAACACGCAAAATCCTGATTGCCGAGTTTACAGCGAAGGATATTGCGGCAATTCCAATCGGAAGCGATGGGAAATTCAGGGTCAAGAAATGCAAGATCGTTGGAGAAAAGGACTTAAAGGAACTCGGATTACTTAAGGAAAAATGAAGGTCAATTTTATGAAGGCGTTGTGGGGGACCGAGCGCGAACAGGAAGCGATTGAGGGCATTCCTAAATTTCAAAAAATCCCGCACATGGGGACTTCTCTGGCCAGCCGCGAACAGAAGCGGCAGAGATTCGCCAGGCGGATCACCAGGAGGCATCGCCGATGAAAAAACACGCGGAATTCAACCTTACCGAAGAGGACGTGGCCGACGCCCTGGGATTGTCCAGGGAAGACGTGAGGCAACTACGCGCCGATGAACTCTACTTGGATGAGGATTTCATAAACGAAGCCGGCGGCCGCGGGATTTGCTATGCCGCTTCCGCTATCGAGAAGCTCCGCCTGGTCCTCAAAGAAAGCGCCGCGCCTGGCGCAAAGCTGGGCGATCTGGCGATCTCGCCGGTTGGAAGCGCACGGACCGACACGGACGGGCACGGACAAGAGATGGGACAGACGGACAAGCCCTTCGACTCCGCTCAGGACAGGGCTACGGTCATTCTGGATGCCGTGGTGACGAAGATTTATCCCCATAACCCACATTACCTTGAGGCGCTCTTGGGCGTCCATCCAATCAATGTCCGGGTGAACAGTAACGCTAACTTTATCCCTGGGATGATTATTCCTTCTCAAACCCTGTCAAAGAAAAACCCACGCCAGTATGACTTCATAGGGCGCTGTCCAAGAGGAAGGGGGGCCTGGTGAAGACAATCAGCAGAGGCAACGGAAATTGGCGGCCTTGGTGGGTCGGCCGGACGATGAAATGTGGGGAGTGCGGCCAGATCGTTGAGCTGGAGGATGGCGACGATAACTTGGCCAACTGGATGCCTACCATTGACGACAGGGTGGCCATCCGGTGTGAACGCTGTGGAAACACGATAGCACTAAAAAAAACGGTGACGCACCCGTTCTCAACTGGAGGAAAGGAGGAACCGACATGCGGATCAGGACAATAAAGCCGGAATTCTTTAAGGATGAACAACTGGCGGAGTTATCGGCCTACGCGAGGTTGCTATTCATCGGTCTATGGTGTTTGGCGGACCGGGATGGGCGGCTGGAGGACCGGCCGAAAAGGATTGAGGCGGAGATCCTACCCTATGACTTTCAAGACGTGGATGCACTCCTTCAGGAGTTAGCAGACCATGAAGAACATTTCATCATCCGCTACGAAGTTGACGGCAAGAAGATCATTCAGGTCCGGACCTTCTTAAAACATCAACGATTAACCAGCAAGGAAACCGATACCGCCTCACTTCTTCCAGAGTGTGAAGCACTGGGGAAGCAACGGGGAAACAACGGGGAAGCATCCGGGGCATATCCGGGGCATACCCAGAACATATCCAGGGCATATCCGGGTAGTACCCAAGAAACACCAGAAGTGCCTCCAGAGGAAAAACCGTCAAAACCGCCTGAAAACATTGATAAATTAGATGGGGAAGCACTGGGGAAGCAACGGGGAAACAACGGGGAAGCATCCGGGGCATATCCGGGTCATATCCGGGTTATACCCGGAATCACAGGAAGGGAAGGGAAAGGAAAGGAAGGGGAAGGAGGGTCGCTCGATCTTCCTCCACCCCCGGACGGATTGCTTTCGCAAGTGAAGTGGATCAAGAGCATCCGGAAAGAGTTTGAGGCCCTACGCGACGTGGACATTGAAAACGCGCTCGCGGGATGCCCGGACGAGGAAGCGCGGAAGGCCGGGATGAGCGATTTCGGCCGGGACATGATCGGTGCTTTGGAGTTGCCGCCAATTCCCACTAAAAAATTGCGCGGTTATCTCTACCGTGCGGAAAAAGACGCCGCGAAAACAACCCCGGCCGCCGGCGGCGGACCGACGCCAGGGATAGAAAATCTCACCGCGGAAGAACTTGTTGAACGGGCGAATGACGCTGTAGCCAGAACCGGCGTCGCTCCAGGAGCTATGCCGGTCACGAAAGGAATTTAATCAATGGATGGAAACGAGATCAAGGAACGGCTGAATCAACGAGCGGAGAGTGTCTGCGCCTACTTATTGCCGACCGGGAAGAAGGACGGCGCTGAATGGGTATGCGGCGACGTCACGGGGACGCCTGGGACGAGTTTGCGGATCCACTTGAGCGGCGCGAAGGTGGGGTATTGGGCGGACTTCCAAGCGTCCGATCAATACCGCGGCCGCAATCTGCTTTCGCTCTGGATGGCGGTCCGGAAGATTGAATTTGTCCCGGCGATGAAAGAGGCAATGGAATTTTTGGGAATGAAAGAAGACCGCGGCTGGCGGCGGGTGAGTGGACGGACGACAGACGACAGACGCCAGACGACGGACCAGCGCGGAGAAGACCACGCCGTTACCGGCGCGGCTACGAAACCGGGAATAACGGCACCGCCGATAAATCTTGACCATGAATATGTGCCGTTGCGGAAGGATGGTGCAGTATTTAAGTGGTTGACTGAGATGCGAAAAATACCGGCGGCCGTGCTGGAGTCATACAAGATCGGTGAAAGCCGGGAAGGGGACTGCGTTGTATTCCCCAGTTACACCCAGGACGGAAAGTTAAACAGTCTGAAGTTCAGAAATATCGCGGATAAATCCAAGATGTTCGTTCTCCCGAAGGGCGCTCCGAAAATGCTGTTTGGAATTCAAGCGATCGCGCTGGAGCAATGCGACTTGTTCATCAGCGAGGGCGAAATAGACGCTATGACACTTGCGACCTACGGTTTCCCCGCGGTGAGTGTTCCATTTGGCGCAAAATGGCCGGGATCCGACGGCAAGGATCCGAATACGGAATGGATCAAGCACGATTATGAGTGGATTGAAAAATTCATCGAGGTCTTTCTGTGCCTGGATGCGGATGAGCCAGGGCAAAAAGCCACCGCGGCGTTGATCCCGCGGATCGGGCGGACCAGGTGCAGGATTTTGGATTATCCGGTTGGGAAGAAAGACCCGAACGATTGCCTGGTGGCCGGCGTGGGTGAAAAAGAATTTTGGAAGTTTATGAATACGGCCCGCGATCTGGATCCGGAAGAGTTACTGAAGCCTTCCGAGATTGAACAGGATATTTGGTTTGAATTTTATCCGGACTTGAACGACAAGGCGCGGCTGGGCGATCCTACGCCCTGGCCGGCGCTGAAATTCACGTTTAATCCGAGCGAACTGACGATCTGGCACGGCTACAGTGGGAACGGCAAGACGATCCTGCTTAATCATGTGATGCTGGTTTTCGCGGCGTTGTGCGGGAAGAGTTCTTGTATTGCCAGTTTAGAATTTCCGGCGCGCAAGACATTCAAAAATCTTTGCCGGCAAGCAATGGGCCGCGGGCATCCGGCTTCCGCCGAGGAACTGCATGACGTGATCCGGTGGATGGACAATTATTTCTGGCTCTACGCGCATATCGGCGAGACGACGGTGGAAGATGCGCTCTACGTTTTCCAGTACGTTGCGAAGAAGTATGGCGTCCAGCATTTTGTCCTGGATTCGCTGATGATGCTGACGGAGATCGGCGGCGAAGAATACGACAAGCAGAAAGCGGTCTGTTTGCGGCTGAAACAATTTGCGACTGATTACAACGTCCACATGCACCTTGTGGCGCACAGCAAGAAGCCGGACAGCAAACACGATCCGGACCGATACCCGCCGCGCAAGTATGACATATCGGGATCCGGGAACATTTCCAACGTGGCCGATAACGTGATTTGTGTGTGGCGCAACAAGGAAAAGGAGAACGCGCTGGCGAGCGCCCTTGATATGGACAAGGCGGGTCAAACTTCGGATGCCCAGGCCATTCGGAATAAATTTCTATCGAAAGAGGACGCGCGATTCATCATCCAGAAGAATCGGGAAACGGGCGAAGAGGTATGGCGCCGGTTGTATTTCGATAAAGGGGAGGAAGGGAGTTGGCAATATTTTGACGAAGACACGCGAGACCGCGGCGCGGTGCAGTTTTGGAAATGACCCTTCGGCGCGTCCGGTCCGGCAGGCGCCGGACCCGACTTGCTCAGGGCGAATTTGAGGACAAATTCGTGAGAAAGCCGGAGAACAGAGAGAAGTTCAAGAAGATCATTGCGGCCATGACGGAATTCTACGGGAAGCGGGACGCGAAGATGGTTGTCGAGGTATTGGAAGAGGAAGTAGCCAAAGCGAAAGAACTGGAGGCCCGGCGTGAGCTGAAGCGGATGCGGATGAAGGCGGAGGAAGGATTGGGCCAGCCGGCGGCGGAAACAAACAGTCCGACAGGAGAAGTGCCATGATGATGAAAATTGGGTTAAAGATTCTCAATCCCCAGGCGTTTTTCAAAATCAGTGTGCCGCCGGGGACCTTGCGCGACGTAATAAGAGGGATTTGGTTGGAAATCATCGTGCCGGCGTTCTTGTTCGCATGCGCATTCACTGGTTTTATTGTCGCGCTTCGATTTGGCTTAAAATTCGTTTTACAACAAGGAGGCGTGTGATGAAGGGGATTAAGACAAAAATTAAGGAAGGTATTGATCGTCTTGTTCGACGGACGCGCCTGTATCGGGAAATGGATCGTCAGTTATTTCAGGCAATCCGGATCAAGGATGCAACTGAAGCCGAGAACTGTGAGCTTGCGGAACGTGTGGCTGAAATTTCGCGCCAGCTATGCCAGGTAACGGTCCAGCGGCCGCCGGACCAACGCCGGATATTACGGATCTGTCTGCATATTGATAGCAGGATCATCGAGGATGGTTTTCTGCATGGCAATGATGCTTTGATTATTGACTACATCGGGCGCGACATTGGGATCCGCGCCGCGCATGAGATCCGCCGGGCAAACTTTCAACGATGGGAAATGTAATGCGGGAACGATTACCAGACACACGGCGGAGCATAACACATAAGGCGGTCATACTATGGGACGGGAAGCGGATCAAGTTTTTTATAACGGTGGGATTTTATCCGGATGGCCGGATTGGAGAAGTGTTTCTGGAATTCGATCAAGCGGGATCCTTGCTGGATGGATGGGCGGATTCATGGTCAACGGCGGTCTCGATGTTGTTGCAACACGGTGAGACAGTGGAAACGCTGGTGAACAAGTTTGGCCGGCAGAGATTCGATCCGCAGGGCATGACGGAGAATCCGGAAATCCCGTTCGCGTCGAGTGTGGTGGATTATGTGGTGCGGTGGATGGAAATGGAGATTGGGAAACCGGACGCCGGACGACAGACGCCGGACGCCAGACCAGAACAACAAATCAAGAAGGAGGAACATGAAAACCATTAAGATGAGATGTTCATGCGGGGCGGAAATTGAAATGACCGATAGTAATGGTTCATATATCAACAACGGCGGGACAGCGGATGCGAAAGGCCGAATGTTTTTAATCGAAGTCAGGGCGGCGGAATGGCTCGACAGGCATCAAGGGTGCGGGCGTAAAATTGAAGCCATGACACCGGGATCAGCGCCCTCGGAAATCAGGAAGATGGAGTAATGCAATCTGCCTGGGTTAAAGATGCGGCGGGAATTCTAATCCCGGAATGGGTGGCCGCCGAGGAAGAACGGAAGCGCAAGCGGACTATGGCGGTTGACCTTTTCGCGGGATGCGGTGGGTTCTCATGTGGCGCAATGCAAGCGGGAATGAATGTGGTGGCAATGGTGGAATGGAATACGACGGCAGTTCTCACTTATTGCGCGAATCTTTGCCGGTGGGGACACATGCAGTTTCACTTTTTGACGCCGGAAGATGAACGGCGGATGGAGAAGGCGATTAACAAAGAATGGAGACTGGAACAGAAAACTGCCATGCAGATGAAATTCTGTTTTGCGGGCGACGGATGGATTGCCGGCGAGCCTAATATTCCCGGAGTAAAGCACATCATTGTCGGCGACATTCGATTGTTGAAAGGGGAACAACTTTTAAGATGGATCGGATTGGAACGCGGGGAATTGGGTTGCATTTTTGGATCGCCTCCATGCCAGGGATTTAGCGCGGCGAACATCAATCGCTACACTGCGGATCTGCGCAACGATCTGTGTTTTGAATTTGCCCGGTTAATTGTGGAGTGTCTGCCGAAGACGATGATGCTTGAGAATGTCCCTGATTTTGCGAAATCGCCGCAATGCGCTCGATTCATCCGCATTCTTCAGGATGGAGGATTTGAAGGTGTGGAGGCATTTGAGCGGTTAATGGAGAAGCACCCGACCGCGGTGCCGGCGACTGTCAGAAGAACGAAAACGCGAGTGCGGAAGGAAAAGAAGTCGGACTGATCGGACGGATGGGACGGATCAAAAGAAAGGAAAATGATTATGAAGTTTAAGAAGAAGCCGGTGGTAATCGAAGCAACGCAGTGGTTCAAGAACGGGGATCATCCGCTGGATTACGCCAGCGATCTGCGCGGCATGGGGATAAAGACGGTCACTATTGCGGAGCAACGTGGCGACAACTTGGAGGGGCAAGTGGTGCGGTATTTTCGACGGCCCGATGTTTCGGACAAAGATATTTGTCGCCATTGTGGCCACACAATGCATGACCACGGTTGGATTGACACGCTTGAAGGCGGGCACATTGTCTGTCCGGGTGATTGGATAATTACCGGAGTTAAGGGCGAAGTGTATCCATGCAAACCGGACATATTTGCGGCTACCTATGAACCAGTGGAGGTTAAAGATGCCGACAAAAATTGAATGGTGTGATGAGACGTGGAATTTTCTGACGGGATGCTCGCCGATCAGCGAAGGGTGCCAGCATTGCTACGCTAAACGGATGGCGAAGCGGCTGGCCGGGCGATATGGGTATCCCAAAGATAATCCGTTTCGGCTGACATTCCATCCGGATCGGATGGAAGAGCCGTGGGCGTGGAAGAAGCCGCGGATTGTCTTTCCGTGTTCCATGTCTGATCTATTTCATCAGGACGTGGACTGGATTGATCTGGACCAGGTGCGCCGGGATGCGTGGCACATCATGGAATCGTGTCCGCGGGATACATTCCTTGTGCTGACGAAGCGGGACACGATTATGCGGCGCTTCTGCATGACACGCGAGCCGATGAAGCATATCTGGCTGGGTGTGACCATTGAAAATCAAGAGAATGACTGCCGGATTTTAAGTCTACTAATGACACCGGCCGGAAAGCGTTTTGTGAGTGTTGAGCCAATGCTGGGCCCGGTGGATCTGACGCGGATAAAAATTAAATGGTCGGTTATTCCCCAGGGAGCGGTCCGACCAATCGGCCGGATAATCGAAGTCAACGCTTTGACCGGAAACACGATTGACGATTTAGGGATTGAACGGACCGGCGGTCCGAAGTTGGACCTGGTGATCTGCGGAGGCGAGACGGGACCGGGCGCGCGGGAGTGCAAGCCGGAATGGGTAAAATCTTTGAGGGATCAATGCGTGGCGGCCCGTTCGACAGGCTCAGGGCAGGCCGGCGTTCCGTTCTTCTTCAAGAAGTGGGGGGATTGGAGTGCGCGGCATTATGGCCGGCATTTTGCAAAGGAAATAATCGGATCGTGCATAGACGGCCGGCAATGGCGGCAATGGCCCCTGTAGTAGAGCGAAACGCACACTACAGGGCTACGCCAAAATAAGAGGTGGACTATGAGCGTTTATGTCGGAGTAACGATCGGGTGTTTGGTTGCTGATAACTGGAACTGGACACGAGTGGCTCATCTGATGGCCGATACCGAAGAGGAATTAATCGCTTTTGGAGAACGTATCGGTTGTAAGCCGGAATGGTTACAGCATAGCCGATTGGGTGTGCCGCATTTTGACGTAACAATCAGAATGCGCGACAAAGCGGTGTCCGCCGGCGCGGTTGAGATTGATCGCAAAGCAGAAGTTGCTTTGGCTCGTAAATATCAAAAACAGAACAAGGAGGAATGCCATGACAGAGATCGAAAAATTGAATCAAGCGGTGGATGAATTTGCGGCGGCCATGAAAGCGCGGTTGGCGGAAAAAGAGAAGGAGGGTTATACGGGCTGGGATGGAGAGCATTCGGAATCCGACTTATGCGATCAGATTATGACGGATGCGGACGACATTCTTTCGGGCACCGCCGATGAAGATACGACTGTGGCCGTGGATATTGCCAATCGCGCCATGATGATATTCTGGAGAAGGAAACATTCATAGGAAGGAAGGTGAAATGGAAACGCTGAAGACTATCGGGATTTTATTGCTGATCGTAATCGTGATCTTCGGGGCGATCTATCTTGATTACTGGGTTTTTGCAATGAAGCATCCCAGCGCTCCGTTTTGGATATGGTTGTTATTTGAATAAACATAGGGAGGAATGATGAAGGCAATTTTAAGATGGATTCGGAATTTTAGCGGGCCGGTGCGGATTACCGAAGGGGCCATTGTGCCGCGATGGATGGCGGTGGCTTATTTTGACTATGTTCGCCACGAAGCCGTGTTGTATGCGGTGCCCTTACATCACTTGGTTGCCCTGGTGTGGAAGATAAACCTGGTTTGGTGCCGTTATCGCCAGCGGGAATCGTGGATTGAGCGGGAAGTCAATAAAGCGGTCAAGAAGGAACGAGACCTGGCGGCCGTGCAGAAAATTGCAGACCAGCGGTTTCGGCATGAAGTGTTTTTATTGATTGCCGCGATCCTGATGAAGCACGGCGGAAGTTTGACAATCCGGAGGGGTGATCTGATGCGGGTGCCGCCGAATTATTCCATTGAGCAAACCGAGGATAAGGTGTTTGGGGCGATCCGTCTGAATCTCAGGATTCGGCCGTAATAAAATTGACGTATCGGACAGATCGGACGTATCGGACATATATAAAGGAGCAATGAATATGAAACGGCAAAGTCGAAAAACAATAACTGGTCTGAAAAAGGAAATTTATCGGCTCCATTCACGAATCCGTTATTTGGAACGGAGAGAGAAGGCACACGCCCATCTACGGAAGATTGGGCGGGGTATGAGAGAACTGGCCAATAATATGCGGATCGTCGGAAAAGAACACAACATGGTCGGCTTTCCTTTTTGTTTCAACATTGAGGGCGGCCCGTTGTGGTTTCATTATAAGTGCCGCTGTGCGGCCGAAGCGACCATTATTTTGCATCGGATACAAAATGAATGGTGCAGAATATATAGGCGTCTTTTGGCTTATGACCGGGAGATTTTGTAACGATGAACGGAATTGAAGGACATGCGCGGATACCGCCGCCGGGGTGGGAGGACATTCGGGCAGAGGCGGCCATATCGGGGACTTCGCCGGAAGTGGCGGCGGACAAACTTCTGCGGATGCGGGCGAAGGAGTTGGACGCGGAGCTGGCGGATCCGCTCCACAATGGCTATGAGCCGCCAATCTGGCATGTCTGCGACGCGCTCCTGGGATTTACATTCTGCTACGATCGGCCGTTTCTCCGGAAATGCCGGAAGGCGTTTGGCGCGAAGGATGAAGTTACGGACCGGGAAGTATGGGACGACTTCTGCCGGCGGATGCTGAAATGCCTGGGTTACGAGCGGCCGGTGAAGGCGTTGCTGATCCTGGGCGGGCACCGATCGTCAAAGTCTGAATATCCGGCAAAGCGGAGCATGATGATGGTGGCCGAGAAACCACATGCGCGGATCTGCGCCTTCCACATGAGCGATCCCCGAAGCGTTACGGATCAACAGCCGCTCTTCTGGAAATATATGCCGATTGAGTGGCAGATTCAGATAGCAACTGTGACGACCTACATTAAATATAAGAATAAGACGGGATTTTCAGAGAACAGTTTTATCACGCCAAACGGCGCTATGGTTTATTTCCTGAATTATCAGCAGAACAAGGACGTGGCTTTTGAAGGCAAGGAAATGGACCTGGCTTGTCCGGATGAATTGATCCCGGTGGATTGGGTGGAAGATATTATTTTGCGGTTGGCTACGCGGGCGGGCAAGATGATCCCGACGTTTACGCCGAAGAACGGTTATACACCGACGGTAAAGATTTTCTGCGACAGCGCGACGATCGTGCGGACGATCCCGGCGTATTTGTGTCCGCGGGACAATAAGGAAACGGATGAGGCGCGGGCGCTTAATCTGACGCCGGAACAACTGGCGGAATTATGGAAAGCGGTGGATAAGAAGCGGGCGGCAATGGCACCGCAATGCGAGCCGGAAGATGTTCTCGCGTGGCTCGAAACGGAAAACGGAAAGACGGAAAACGGAAGGGCGGAAGACCGGCAATCGCCGGACGGAAAACGGAATCGGACGAATCGGACTGATCTGACGGATCGGGTATTTGACCAGGTGCCGCGGGTTATGAAGTGCGTGGATCCACGCAAAGCCGTTGTCTTTTTTAATCCATCCGATAATCCCTATGGGAACCCGAAGGAAGTCATTGCGGACTTGCGGAAGAAGGCACGGTGGTATGTCCGCGAACGGTTTTACGGCATGGCTGAGAAGTCTATGAGCGTGGTGATCCCGAAGTTTAACAGGAAAATCCACTTGATACCGGCCAGCCGGATTCCGGCGGGCGGGACGAACTACTTTTTATACGATCCCGCCTCCGATCGTAATAGTTTTATGAGCTGGTTTAAGCGGAAAGGCCGGGACACATATCTCTATCGGGAGTGGCCGGGGAAATATCATATTCCGGGCGTCGGGATCCCTGGCCCCTGGGCGATCCCCAGCGGCCGCAAGGACGGGTTGAACGATGGGGACCCAGGTGAAGGTCAGCGTCCTTCCTTCGGATTCGGTAATGCCCGATATAAGTTTGAGATAGCCAGATTGGAGCGCTGGGTAGATTGGCGGAAGTGGAGTCTGGAACGGCAAAGCGCCGATGCGTATCCGAGAGACGACGACCTGGCGGAATGGGATGAACGGAACGGCGCCGAGGAACTTATCACGTCGCGGTTCATTGACAGCCGGGCGGCCAGCTCGCCGCGGATCGAGAATGACATGCCGAAAACCTTGTTGACGCTGTTCGACGATATAAATGTCTTTTTCTTCCTGACGCCAGGCAAGGATATTGATACCGGCGTCGGCGAGATCAATTCGGCATTTGATTATGAGCTGGACGATAATGAGAAGTTCATCAACCCACCGCATTTCTTCATCTGCGAAGACTGTGAGAATTCGATTTACGCGGTTGAAAACTGGATGAATTCCACGGACGGGCAGAATGGGGCTTGTAAGGATCCGATTGACCTGATCCGGTATTTTTTCATGGCGGAATGCGAGGACGTGGGACCGAACGATTATCAGGGCCGCGGCGGCGTGTCATACGGCCGGGAATTTTCCGGGTCCCGCGGATCGAACCGGGTTTATTACGGACCGCGGCGGTTGCCGCGGGAAAGGGCAATATGAAATCAGAAATGACAAATGATGAGATTGAGGACCTTTTACAACGGGCACATGATTCGTTTCCGGGTTCTGATTTTGTTGCCAGCGTGGAAGACTGGTATTTGGAACATGACTTCATCACGGAAGGGCAGGAAGAGGCACTCAACAAGATTGCGGACAGATAACAGCCCGGCTTCGTTAATAAACTACGCCGTGGCGATCCGCGGCGGATCGGAGGTTAATGATGGGAATACCTGAAACGACATTCATCAGGCGGAAGGCAATTTTTGAATGGTTGGGGATCACGCGAGACGATTTGGACAAACTCGTGGAAAACAAACTGATCCACCCGGTTATTTTGCCGGGGAAAAAATACAGGAATTATATAACGAAGGAGATACTCAGGGTATTCACGAAAGGAATCAAGTATGAAGAAATGGGTTATCAAGATATGGGCACGGTTACGAAGCGTCGCCGGACAGGAAAGAAAAAGTAAAATCACATTGGTCTACATTCAGAAGCCGCCGGTAGTCAGCGCGGAGAAGTTGCTGGAGATTTTTGCGGTGGATCCGGAAACGCCGTGGCTTCTGGCGGTGTTATCCGTCTTGGCCGGCCGGGAAGAAGTGAAGAAGGAAGAAGTGGCGATTTGCGAGTTGCCGGATTCGCAACGATCCTTTCATGCTGGCGGCGTCCGGGAAATGGCGGACGCGCAGGAGCAGATTTTGGATTTGGTGAAAAGGGGGAATGAACTGAAGAAGGGGAGGGGGACGGAAGACTGACACCGGACGCCAGACCCCCCTACGCGAAACCGCTTCGGCGGGGCAGGCGCCAGACGCCGGACGACAGACAAGATGAAGAGGAAACGAACCGCTGATTGAAGATTGCTTGCTTTGCTGACGCGCGCGACGCGATGGGATGAATGGGACTGATAACTTGGAAACAAAATTGGAGGGAGGTGAATAACATGGATAAAATAACAGAGAGTCAAATGACGATCAAGATGGCGGAATTCGATTTGCAGGAAGCTCAGATCGAGCAACAGCAGAAGAGTATCACGTTGCAAAAATTGCAGATTGCGGATCGGCGCCAGCAGTTGATCGCCGCGTTTGAAGGGCAGAAGAAGGCGGTCTGATCGGACTGATCCGACGGATGAAAACGGGAAGGCCCGGCTACGCTCAAGGGAGCTATGCCGGGTCTTTTTGCGTTTTGGAGACCCGTTCGACGCGGCGGAACGCCTTGCTCAGGGCGATTTTGAAGCAAAATCGGGGGATGAGGGCACCGAAATTGGCGGAATTGGCGGAATTGGGGAACGGACCATTGCGCGGCGGATCACACTATGGGATTTTAAGATCGCAAAGGGCGAATACTGCCGCGCCTTAAAAATTGGCAGGGAACCTTAATGATGAGGAACAACATCATGGCGAAAGCAAACACAACTACAGCAAGTGCGGCGGCGGCGACCGATGAAGGCACCAATGCCGGAAAAGCTGGGATGACAGTCGAGGAACGACTTGCGGCGGGACAGAAACCGCCAATCGGCGAAGGCGACGGAGCTGGAGCTGGTGAGGGTGAAGGCGCTGGCGAAGGAACCGACCAGGGCGAAGGCGCTGGCGAGGGTGAGGGCGCTGGAGAAGGCGAAGGCACCGACCAGGGCGAAGGAACCGGAGAAGGCGACGGCGCCGGCGAAGGTGAAGGCCAGGGTGAAGGTGAGGGCGCCGGAGAAGGTGATCCGGACTTGGACGAAGGCAAGATCAAGGATGGGGAGATTAAAGGTCTGCCGCCGGAAATCCAAGCGAAGGTCAACAAGCGAATTCACACCATCAACATCAAGCGCAAAAACGCAGAGGCACAAACCGAGCAGACGGAAGCGCAACTCAAGGTCCTGGGTGGGAAAATTCAGGATGCAAATATCCAGGCGGCTATGCGGCTGGGATTCGATCCCCACTACATTGACGCGGATGAGGCGAAGACGCTGAATCGGTTTGAGAATCTGCGCGCGTGGAGAAAATTCTTGCGGGCGCACCGCGAAGGTTATGAAGGATCCGGAACAAAAGAAGATCCGTCCATGACCGCGGCGCAAGTAGCGGAACGGGAAGCGGCGATCGAGGATGAGTTGCTGGACATTGGCGGGACGGCCCGCGCTTTGGCTATGGAGCGGTTGGCGTTGAAAGACGCTGACGCGGCTGAAGGGCGGAAGTTACGATTGGCCAAAGCCAGCGGCAAAACACCCCCGGCCACACCGCCGAAGAGAGTGAATCCCAAACCGCCGCAACTGCCCGCAGGTGGAGCTTCGCGCCGGCCGTCAGTAAGCGCCGCGGGGACCAAAGGGAAGTCGGGATTCGACAAAAAGGAATTCGCCGAAGGTGGGGCTGACAAGACGGCCCTGGGAAAACAATACGAAAATGTATTTACGGGCTGACGGTTGAACGGACGGACCCCACTACGCTCAAGGAGCTACGAGGGGCGCGTCGGACGGATCGCGACTGCCAGCCTCAAACATAGCCCATGCTTCGCCCAAGGGCTACGCAGGGCGATTTTGCAGGGCAAAATCGGAGGTAAGTGTTATGGCAGGAATGTATGAAAAGGATCAGGTGCTGAAGGTTGCGGAAGTTGGGGACACGATCTTTATCGCGCAGAGCGATAAGGTTCCCATGTCGCGCCTCCTGAAACGCGGTCCGAAACCGGACAATATGCTGAGTTCATGGCCGGTGCAAGTCTATCCGGATCGGGCGTTCGAGGGAACCCTGGACGGATCCGACATTGCTTCGTTCGACCACACGAACCGGGAAATGATCGAGGCATACAACATGTGGATGCGGACCGCCGGTTGGATGGTCAGCCGTCTGGCCAATCTGACGAGGACCTGGGGCGTCAAAGGCAAGGAAGAAGCCAAGCAGGCTTTGGACGATGGCCTTATCCTGGGTCAGATGATCGAAAAGCAACTGCTTTCCGACGACGAAATGGCGGTGGAATCCGGAGCGCAACCTTATCGCTCGCGCGGCGCCTGGAAATGGTTGAGTCCGACCGAGCAAGCGGTGAAGCCTGTGCCTGTCAACTATCGGCCTACGTCGGCTTGCGTGTATGAAAGCACGTTGGCCCTCTTCACGCCGGACGCAATGGAAGACATGGTGGAAGCGGCCGCTACGCAGAAGAAGGACGCGGTGGATTGGACGGGGTTTGTCGGCATCAAGCTCAAATCCCACATGAGCGGCTGGGCCCAGCGGCATGTCGAGGACGTGAACACGGCGCAAGCGCTCACGCGCTATAACATGGACGCCGAAGACAAGAAGTTGCTTCGCGTGGTGGACTTCTTTGAATTCGACGCGGGGACGGTCAAGGTATTCCCCTCCTGGTATCTGCTGCACACGGCGGCTACCGGCGCGGCAAGTGCTGCGAGTGTCCTGAGCGGCCTGTTCCTTGACCTTGCCATGTGGCAACTGTGCTTCATGGATCCGCCGGCCGCCTGGCGCGAACCGGCGAAATCGGGTGGCCCTCGCGGCTATCACGATGCGGTTTATGGGTTGCGGTGCCTGAACCCGACCGGACAAGGCTACGCCAAGATCGAGTCATAAACACGAAACGCGACGGAAAACGGAAGAACGGAAACATGGTGTGGTCCGGAGTTTTTGCCGGACCACACCCGAACGACAAGGAGAAGCAGAGATGAAGAAATGTAAATATGAACTGATGCAGTTGATCGTGTTTGTGGCTTTGCTGGCGTGGCTGGCGCCGATCACGGCGCAAGCGGCTTCTTTCCGTCCCTTGACGGAACAGGAGAAGGCGCACCTGGGAGCGACGCATGTGGCGACCATTACCTATGCGGACTTCACGGAAACGAACACAAACACGGCGGTTACGTTGACCAACGTATTTTCGGTGGCGGCCAAGCAAGGCGTTCAGCTTATGGCCATGCAATTAAAAACTGCATTCACTACCGGGAATACGAATTACACCGGATCCGTTCTGGTTACAGTGGGGGATGGCGCGGATGCCGACCTTTACTTGACTTCGACGGAACTGGATAGCGACGGGACGGAAGTGTTTATCAAGTTTGGAAGGAGTGTGCAGGCGGCCACTTCGGGCAGTTTGGTATATGCCAAGACGAATGCGCCGGCGGTGACGATAACACTACAGACCGTATCGCTGACGGACACGAATGGGGTAACTGCCTTATGCGTGACGAATGTTACGGCCACGGCGACAGTAACGCCGGGCACTAACACGGTCCTATCGGCGCTGACGGATGATGTAACCGGCCGAAAGGTCTACACGACCGCCGACAACATTGACTTCACCTTCACGCCGAATGCGGAAGAGGCGTTAGACGCGCTCACCGCCGGCGAGGTGCGGTTCTACTTCAAGATAACACCTTGAAGGGGCAATCGCGCTCTGTAAAGGCGCGATTGGGAGGACCCGCCGTCGCTCCAGGAGCTATGACGGGCACGATGGAGCGGTCCGGCCGTTTATGAGCCGGCCGGACCCTCTACTGACTACCAGGAGGATCCCATGCCCGAAGAAAATAGACCCATAGATGAAGTGCAAAGTGATGGTGGAACATCATTAGTCACGGAGCCTTCACTTTCGGAACTGAAGAGCGAAGTGGCGCAGATTGTGGCGGAGTCGAAAGACACAATCTGGCCGATGCGGGTGGATATGGAATCCACCCGTTTTTGTCGTTGGGACCATCAATCGGCGGACGGGCTAAAGCATAAGGATGAAAATTCGGATGAAGAGCCGGAGCCGTTTGAAGGCGCTTCGGACATGCGCGTTAGAACGGCCGACATGCTGATAAACGAGGATGTGATGCTCCTGGTGTTATCGGCCATGCGGGCGCAAATCAATTTCAGGGGAACGGAAAGCAAGGACAGCAAGAAGGCCGGCAACATGGCGATCGTCATGCGCTGGCTGATCCGAAATCATTGGGGCGTGAAGTGGGTCCAGGAACTACTCAAGCTGGCGAATTATTTTACGGGGGATAGTCCAGGGGTGGCGTTGCTCGGGATCGTATGGCGGTATGAGACGGCGCTGAAGATGGAAAAACTGACGGCCGAAGGGCTGATGAAGCTGTATCTCGATCAGGTGATGGAGGTCTTGGCGGAAGCAACTCAAGAGGAAGGCAACACGGATAAGACCGCCGAGGAAGTTTTAGCGGAAGGCGGTGCGGCTCCGGACATTCAAGGACTGGCGGAACAGGCGGCGGAAGACTTCAAGGCCGCGTTGGCGAGTGAAGAGAGTGATGATTTTCTTTCGACCAAGTTGGCGGAATTCTTCCCAGGGATCCGGCCGGCGCGGGCGAAGAAGGTAATCAGAGAACTACGCAAGAAGGGCAAGGCCGAGTTTCCGGTGCCGTATATCAAGCAGGACGGTCCGGACATAGAAGCAATGCGGTTGAATGAAGATTGGTTTATCCCGCTTAATACGACGGAATTTCAGACGGCCCGCGTTTGGTTCAAGGCGCAATGGCTGACGAAGACGCAGATCATCGAGCGCAAGATCAGTGAGGGTTGGAGCGATGAGTTTGTGGAGAAGGTGATCGGGGAACGGCAGAAGGATGGATCCCGCGCCGGCGGACACGAAGGATCCGCGGCATTCCCGGATTATGTGCGTAGTGATACCGGATCCTGCGTCCCGCGTGATTCGAGTTACTATAAGGGCCTCTATCAGATCCTCACGGCATTTTACCAGGCGACAAACGAGGACGGCGTTCCCGGCAAATACTTTGTCGTTTTTCATAACGATGTTGACGTAACCGCGACCGGGCGCAAATTGCTTGATTACGCGCATGGTGGTTATCCGGGCCATGTCTTCCGGCGCGAAGTCCTTACGGGCCGGTTGTGCGATTCGCGCGGAGTATCGGAATTGGCCGGCACATATCAGGGATTGGAAAAGATTTATTGCGACAGTTTTGGCGATCACGCCCAGCTTGCCGGCGTCCCCCCGGTCATTACCCGCAACCGTCAGAGGATGGGGGCGCTTCATATCAAACCGTTAATGGAACTCCCGGCGAAGAGAGATGGGGACTATGCCTGGATGAAGCCGCCGGAGTATCCACGGACCGTAGTAGATATGGTGAAGGAACTCCGCCGGCAGAGGGATGAATACTTCGGGCGGACGAATGGGGACGTTGCGCCGGACCTTGTGCAGTTACAACGGGAATTCAAAGTTTTGTGGTGGCTTTTGAATTTGCGCCAGGCATTGATTCAGGTCTTTCAGTTATGCCAACAGTATATGCCGGACAGTTTGATTCAGCGGATAACAAACCGGAAGGGCGAGGCGTTGTTTAAGAGCCGGGAGGAAATTCAAGGACAATTTGATTTGGATCTCCAATTCGATCCGCGCGATCTGGACCCGGACTATCTGGAGCAGATTGGGAAGATCGTGAAGGACTTGCTGATGCCGATGGACCGGGACAAGACCATTCAGGCCTCGGCGATCGTCAGCGCGTTCATGTGGCGCATTTCTCCGGACCTGGCAGAAGCGGCCCTGGTGGACGTGGAACAGGCTAACCAGGTCGAGACGGCGGACGAGATTAAGGCATACCAGCAGATCCGGGCGGGCATTGAACCTGACTTACCGGACGATGGAAGCATCAATTATCAGTTGCGGCTACAACTCTATCAGAGCATGGAGCAGATGAACCCGGAAATTTACCGATCTATGCCGCCAGATCAACTCAAGATTTTCCAGAGCCGGTTACAACGAATGCAAGTGTTAGCGCAACAATTTGGCGAGAACGTGGAGATTGGGCGCGAGGGCGGCCGGCGGGCATTGCCGGCGGCAGGAACCATGCAGGGAGGCCCGGCTTCGCCATAAGGGCTACGCCGCGGCGATTTTGAAGCAAAATCGGAGGGATGGGAATTATGGAAAGTTTTTCAAGAGAGGCATTGGGACTGGCGGGAGCATTTCAGCAAGTGCAGGAACGGCGGAGATTGAAACTGGCGGCCGCGGAAGTATTTGATCGGCGCTTGGCCGGACAACGCGGGGACCTTAGCCGGTTTGGCAAGAGCGGCCGGATGAGTCGGCAAGTATCCGTTGTGGCGGTTATGAATGCGGTGGACACGGAAGGGCGTGATGTTCTCAAGCCGGAAGCGGAAGGATACTGGAAGGACCAGGACCGGCGCTATTTCGGGATAACGGATGGCGCGCGGAATGTGACGACCATGAAGAACCGGTTGGGTAGGGTGACTTACCGGAAAGTTTACGGGAAGAACGGAACGACGGAATACGGGACCCTTCGACGCGTCCGGCAGTGCCGGACTTGCTCAGGGCAGGCGGATCACACCAGTATGGAAAATAAGAATGTGGCGATCATGGTGGTATAGCCCTTCGACGCTGGTTCGACAGGCTCACCATTGCTCAGGGCAATTTTGAGGAACAAAATTGAAAACTTGCACGATCAAAAGTGTTTATGAAGCGATCGTTAAGAAGCGGGGATTGAATCCCGCTACGGCGAATTTGAGTGTTACGGACAAGGACATGATCGCGGTGTATATCAACGATCGTCTGCCTGAAGGTTATGAACGCACCTGGTGGTCTGACCTTATGCTGGCGGAACAGCGGGAATACCGGGCCACCTGGGATGCTTTGCTGAATTATGTTGCCGGGGATGAAGTCTACCATGTGGCGGCAGATGGCGGTGAACATTATTACATCAGTTTGCAGGATGCGAATGTCGGCCATGATCCGGATACTTCGTCGCTTTGGTGGGCGGAAGTCGGGGATGATTTTCTGCGGACCCTCAGTTTTCAGCAGGAGGGCAAGACGGAGATCGGGTCGCTGGATTTACAGAATTGCGTTTTTGACAGGGATCCGCGGTTATACCGATTTGCCGGCCGGATTGAGGACGTGATTATGTATGGGGATGGGATCCTGGTAAGCGCGAATGAAGCTCCCGCGCGGCCGTGGATTTGGTTCAGGCCGCCAGTGCCAGAATTTTCATTGACGGATTGGGATGGAGCGACGGCTTATGCGGCGGGAGATCTATGCTACTACGCAAATAGCGGAGAGTGTTACAAGGCGCTCCAAGCAAGCACAAATCGCAATCCATTTTCAGAGACGGATTATTGGGAGCCGGTGGGTTTTCCGGCATTTCTGAAAACCTTTATCGTATGGGCGGCCCATTCGGAATATCTGCTTGATCCGGTGGAAGAAAGGAAAGCAGAGGGCCGGGCCCAGGCGGAACTTGACGGTCTGGAGGATGCGGAGGATCAGAAGGGCGTTCAGCGAAAAGTTGTGTTCGGAAGGTAAGCGCGAACCGCGACGGAAGAACGGAAGACGGAACGACGGAAAACGGAAAACGGAAGGAGAAAACCATGAATGCAAGAGTAGCAAATTTGGGAAGTCAGTTGGGGCCGACACGGAACGGCGAACTTGGCGAGGAATTGGCCGTTGCGGGGACGGTGGTGGCGAAACTTGTGGCATTGGGTAGCCAGGTGAGCCATTGCTTTGTCAGCGTGAAGACCAAGCCGGTCTTGGTGACATTCGACGGCACGGATCCGGCGATCGCCGGCGCCGGGATTTATTTCCCAGTTACTTCGGCGCCGATGGTATGGAGCCGGCGCACGGTGGAATGCGCGAAATTCATTGAAGCAGTCAATGGCGAGGCCGGGGTAGTGCGGTTTGAACCGTTTTCGGAGTGAACTGGCTTCGCTGGCGCTCGCCGACGTGGGAAGAATGAAAATGAGAATTATGGGAAAAATGGGACTGATAGGGGGAGTGTTGTGCCTTCTTCTGCAAGGGGGGATGGCACAATATTATCCTACGGTGGCGACGAAGGGGGCGGTCGCGGATGGGGACGTGGCGATCTATGACGGGGCCAGCGGCCGGTGGATCAGGTCGGGCAGTATCATTTCCGGATTGCGGGTGGGGATAAGGAGCCAGATCGGAACGAATGTATGCAGTCTGACCGGGACATATACCGGGATTGTGTCTGTGACGGGCACAGTAATTACGGGGACGGCGCCAAACAATTCCAACGCGCTTTACATGGCGGGATTCAGCAAAAGCGGCGCGTATGGATCGGTGACAATGAGCGTAGCAGGGCTGACGTTATGGGGGACGGCGGCGGGAGCGGTCAGTAACTATTTTATTGGGGATGGAACGACGAATATCACCGTAGGGATATTCGGGGATGGAATTCATGCTACGGGCGTGAGCAATGTTTATGTGTGTGCGATCACCGGCGGCAATCTATATGTCTCTGGAAAATTGTTTGTTGGAACGAATGACATATCATTTGGGGGAACGGGTCCGGCCGGACCGGCAGGAACGAATGGAACGGCGGCGACGATCGTGGTGGCGTACACATCGAATGGGCCGGCAGGATCGGCGGCGAGCGTGACGAATACCGGCTCGAGCAATGCGGCCTCATTCGGGTTTGTGATTCCGGTGGGAAGCAACGGGGCGGCGGGGGCAACGGGGGCCCAGGGTCCAGCAGGGACAAACGGGGCGGCGGCGACGATAGCGGTGGCCTACACGTCGAATGGAGCGCCAGGGAGCGCGGCGAGCGTGACGAACACCGGCTCGAGCAATGCGGCCTCATTCGGGTTTGTGATCCCGGTGGGGAGCAACGGGGCGGCTGGGGCGCAAGGTCCACAGGGTCCGGCAACGATCGCGGTGGCGTACACATCGAATGGGGCACCGGGATCCGCGGCGAGTGTGACGAATGTGGGGACTTCGACAAATATGGAGTTGGGTTTTGTAATCCCGACCGGGAGCAATGGGGCGGATGGTGTCCAAGGTGAAACAGGTCCGGCAGGGACAAGTGGCGTGGCGGCGACAATCGCGGTGGCATGGACATCGAACGGGGCACCAGGATCTGCGGCGAGTGTGACGAACACCGGCTCGAGCAATACGGCATCATTGGGTTTTGTGATCCCGGTGGGGAGTAATGGCGCTGATGGCGTCCAAGGTCCAGCGGCGACGATCACGGTGGCATGGACATCGAACGGGGCACCAGGATCCGCGGCGAGTGTGACGAATACGGGATCGAGTAATGCGGCATCATTCGGTTTTGTGATTCCAAGAGGATCTAATGGAGCCGCGGGATCGGCGGGGAGTCCTGGGGTAGATGGCCAGGCGGCGACGATCGTGGTGGCCTACACGTCGAATGGTCCACCAGGGAGCGCGGCAAGTGTGACGAATAAAGGAAACGAGAATGCCGCACAATTCGGGTTTGTGATTCCAACAGGAAGTAATGGAGCGGCGGCGACGATCGCGGT
>Ga0172381_10000632_pt1 | contig 42769 bp, 44 predicted proteins | sample Leawel6488metaG_FD_119754 | JGI IMG/M metagenome (GOLD analysis project Ga0172381, IMG submission 119754) | Leachate microbial communities from a municipal landfill in Southern Ontario, Canada - Leachate well 64-88 metaG | ecosystem: Engineered > Solid waste > Landfill > Unclassified | place... | reverse complement strand
GATATTATGCGAAGTTCGAATTGCTATCTTAAATGTCACTAAACTAAAAATGAACGTTTATTAAGACTGGTATCATCTTAATAAATGCAACCATTATTATTTCCGCTGTATGATACCATATACGATACATTGGAACCAAGTATGTTATTATCAGATATAACTCTTTTGGAGAAGACATTCGTCATGAAGCAAATAAAAAAATATGATCCAACAATACACGAAAGAATATATGCATTGATACGTTATCATCAACTTAAAAATTCAAATGATACTTCTCAGATACCTTATGAGGGAAAGATATTTCGAAACAATGTTATATTCGATATTGATAAACTACCTATTATTTTGAAACGTATTATTCACAGGTTTTGCAAAGTAAACGATGCAAGTAATAACTTAAAAGAAAGTTCGTAGACACAAAATGGATAAGTTTAGTAACACTGGCGATATCGTTTTGGATGAAAAATGCAAGACGTTCATCAATAATCCAAGTGCAGATTCGGCTTTTGATATTCTTATATGCTGTCGATGTTCGAACAAAATCAATTACTCAATAGCTTTCGGAGAATACTTTTTAACATTATTCCCATACAACAATTATAATATACTGAATGAGGTTGCAAATGCGTACTTTCAAAACAGGGATTACCAAAAAGCTTCCACGATTTATACATTTCTCTTAAACAAACCCCTAAGTCAAGAGTTCACAAGCATGATTTTGTATAATCTTGGTTTCTCGCTGGAGAAGCTTAGGGGTTCGTATAGTAATTATCCTAAAGGTATGGTTCTCGATATAAATCCTTTACCATATATAACCTTAAGCATAACAACGTGTAAAAGACTAGATCTATTTGAGCGTACAATGAATAGTTTCCTAAATTGTGTTCTTGATAAACATCTCATATCAGAATATATATGTGTCGATGATAATAGTTCTGAAGAAGATCGAAATATCATGAAAGAAAAGTATCCATTTTTTAAGTTCTACTTTAAATCTGAGTCTGAAAAGGGACATCCAAGAAGTATGAATATTATTAAAAATCTGTGCAAGACTAAGTATCTTTTTCACATTGAAGATGATTGGGAGTTCGTTTACAAAGATAACTATATTTCAAAGTGTATCCATATTCTTAACTCTGACAAATCAATTAAACAGTGCCTTCTTAATAAGAACTATGGAGAATTGGTTGGTTGTTTAAATACAACTATTGGAGGTCAATATATGGTCACTGAGAAAAGCAAAGAAGGCCCTGGTGGTATTCGATACTATATACACGAGCAAATGACACCTCAAGATTACGTGTCCAAATATGGATCACATAGGAATTGTGCATATTGGCCACACTTTTCGTTCAGACCATCTGTAATTGATGCTAGTATCTTTGGTTCAATTGGAGATTTTAACGAGTCATGTAACCATTTTGAGATGGAATATGCGAATAGATATATATCGAAAGGATATAAGAGTGCATTCCTGGAAGGAATTTACTGTATTCACATTGGAAGGTTAACATCAGATAGAAGTGGTATTATAAATGCATATAATCTTAATGGTCAGAAACAGTTTGCAGATGAAAATACAAATATAAAGATACCATACAAGTGTCGAGTTATAAATCTAGATAGAAGGCAAGATAGGATGAATAAATTTTCAGAAACTATTACAAAGCATAATTTGGAATATAAAAGATTCTCTGCTATTGATGGTATCAAGTTAACATCAACTAGACAATTACGCAGGATTTTCGATCCAAACAATTATAGATGGTCTAGAGGTGTTATTGGATGTGCATTATCACACCTTAGTCTGTGGATAGATTTAGTTAACTCTGATGAACAAGGTATGATTATTCTTGAAGATGATGTTCAGTTTGCAAACCATTTCAAGACCAAGCTTGGTATTGTATGTAAAGAGTGTGCAAATATTGATTGGGATGTAGTATATATTGGTACATTCCCAAGAAATAATACATCTGATGATCAATACGATCAATATGTAACACCCAAACTTTTGAAGAAAGGAGCAGAGGAAAGTGTTAGGTATACATATGGAGGTACAATTGGATATATGATAAGTAAGAAAGGAGCTACTAAACTTCTTCAATATATAGATAAGCATGGAATGGTGTGTGCGATTGATACAATGATGCTGTTAGCTGCTAATGATGCAAATATATATTTTGTTGAACCACAACTAGTAAAATCTCAATGTTTTTGTACAGATCCATCTGCTGATACTGATATTCAGAAGGGATATAATGATTCAAGCACTCACATGACTGTTGACATACATAAGAGAATACAAGATGAGATGAATGTGTTTGGAAGAGTAAAGTTAGTGAATGATACGTCTCAGTTAGATTCATCTGTTGTTAATATCAAGTGGCCTGGTGGCAATGGTGATGATGATGTGGATGTGTGCGGATACAAGTGGTATCCCATTGGAGATTGTAAGCTATATGTATCTGAGGACTACTATAAGAAATGTGAGGAAAAATTCTTATTTAGTAGGTTAAAGCATAATGGTCAATATAGTGTACAAAACGCAATCGCATTTTCATAATATTGACCATATTGGAGGAGGTTGTTTATTATTCATTCCCATTATAGTCTTCATCACACTCGACATCTTATTCAATATCCATGTGGTAGTCGATATTGGTTCTGGCTCATGTTTATAGCGTCCACAATGTAATAGATAGACCAAGAACTTGCACAAGCAACACATTTTGTTTGAATATCAAGTCTTTAAACAAAAAATGATTATTTTGATATATTAAGGTAGTTAGTATATCAAAATGCTTGCTAGACCAATTCTCAGACGTTCATTGAACTTTCAGGAGATCGCGTTTGGAATCAAGTTGATTTCTGAAGCATCTAAAGGTAAAAATGTTGATCCATTTAGACAGACTATAGAAATAAAGAGGATACACGAATTTGGAACAGGTGACTTTTATATATGGGTAATGAGTAATGCGAGTAAAGGTAATGATAATGATAGATATCTCATAATCTATATACGTTGGGATAATGAAAAAGGTTTGTTTACAAGAGATAGTTGGTTTGTGGATAAGGATGGATTTGCAATACCAATGCCAAGGAAAGGTCTTGAAAAATTACGCAATGAAATTGATTACTGTAATATTGATGAGAATTCACCACCAAGATTCAGAAGATTTGTGTCGTGTGTTGTTAGATTAATCGACGAGCCAACACGAGAGCTTGAAGAACAAGTATCTTCGATGATACCAGACATTGAGGATACACATATAACCAGTCCTTTAGTTTTGGCAGTGTTAGACTACATTAGTCGTTGAATGATAATATAAATAAATATTACAAGTTGAATTGCTGACAGTTATTCAACTTGTACGCATTTTCAATTTCCCATCCAATGTGGATACATCTCATACTATCAAGATAAGCTGTTTTGTATTGTTTCTCACTATATCTAATTCCATAATCCTTTTCAAAGTGTCCGTTTGTAATAAATGGCCCAAGTACTTTGAATATGTCTGCACAAATCAAACTTGGGTTAAGAGTGAAATGAGGCCAGAACGCACAGTTCTTTGGAGTAAGATATTTGGAAACTGGTTCGCTGGTTGGATTTGATATCACATAAAGAATGAAATCTTGTGGTGTATTTATACATTCGAGTTCTTTATATTTTTCCTTTAGATGTGGTATAGTTTCCATGCATCTATTAATGTGTTTCTGTTGGGTCAGATACTTCACATTATACTCTTCTGCAGGCATGTGTTCGTGAATATAGTATCTGGTACCAGCCTGAGTTTGACACGGTATACCTCCAACTACAATTGTAGAGTCAATTATGGTTGGTGCATAGTTCTTATTGAATGCACATTGTTTTACCCTTCCATCACAGTTTAATATCTCAAAACATTTCTCAATACAGTTATCCTTGAAAATAAATTCCCAATCATCTTCCATATGCAAAAGGTATGGAAGATGATATTCAAGTACCTTATTCCGTATTATATTCATACTTTGAGGGTGACCCTTCTCTTCTGGCTTTTTCATATAGAATTCAAAGAAAGGATAATTAGTTCTCATCTTTTCTCTATCCTCATCTGAGCTCCCGTCATCAACACATAACCATCTTCTAATACGCCATATATCAGGTTTACAACACTCTAGAAACGAATTCATAGTTCTCTCAAATAGACTATAACGTTTGCATGTTGTTATTGAGAACATAATTTGTCCATGGATTAGTGGTACAGATAAGGGAATATTTTCCGATTTATATTTTACATATCTGAGTCTCTGAGCAGGTGCAAGAATGTGAAGATTAGTAATAATACAATCTGCCTCATCAAACCCAATTCGGCACCTTAGTGCTTGTTGAAAATAATAAATAGCCTGTTCACTATCTTGTTTGATACCATAGAAAACTGCAAGACAATTCAGTATTCTAGAACTCCACGGGTATAGTTTTTGAAACGCATGAGCACGTTGTAATTTAACGTCAATGTCAAGAGTTGTTGACATTTGTTCTGTTAACCAAACCTCGGCCTCTCTACACGTATGCACTGTTGATACTCCGATATCCATTTGTATGTTAAAGATATATATTTAAGTAAGACATATAAGTGATGTTACTTATATGTCTAATCCCAAAGCAATTTTTGAGAAGCTTTTGCGTACTCTGTTATAAGAGGTGTTAATTGCTGACGCTCTTCAAATGGTGCATATTCTAATGCTAGCTTTAACATTTCATGAGACCTATTCATATACTCCATTTTCTTAGCATTTGAATCCTTAACCTGTGACGCTTTTATATGTTCAATTTGTACCTTTGAATCAAGCTCATCTTTTAGACGTTTGGTTTCTGTCTCTACACTTAGCTTATGTTTTTCAAACTCTATAATCTTATCGATAATTTCTGGTGACTTGGTTAGAAGGGGTACTAGTGGTACAAGTTGATTAAGACAATTGAGTTGAGATATATCGGCACTGGTATCTGGGGAAGGTGCAGTTTGTATAGGTTGAATTGATTGGGTAACATTCTTTTTCTTTAATACTTTCTTAACATCAAATGACTTCTGACTACAAATATCCTTAAGATTTGTTTCTGATTTTTTACGATTCTTCGTATAGTTATACATGGTTTCTTTTAGTTTCATACTGTTTCTTGCCCTAGACTTATATATCATACTATATGCTTCCTTCTCGCTCACAAACAAAATATCTTTGGATTGTATTGAGATTGTTCTCAAAGAAGTCCCTGGTATATTCTTAGTGATTTTTGATACTGATGAACCAAGACATTGACACATATCTGAAACACAAAACCACTTCCCACCATCATCCAATATCCTAACAGAATTGTCATTATCTATTGTTAACGTACTAATATCAGTTTCCATTTATTTATATAATACCCGATATTTAAGTATGTGTTGTATATCAATACAACTGCAAAGATACACATACAACATATGCATAATATAGTTGTGATACCCAACCATAGTGTGAATAGACATATGATAAAATACTCAATATAAAAACATACGAACCACAATTCCATATTGTAAAACCAATAATCCACGCTTGCAGCTATAAGCATAAGTGGAATTAACTTTACATACAAATCGAAACACAAATCATATACAGTACGTTTCGATATAGGATATTGTTCTAAGGTAAGATATGACATTTAACATGTTAAATAGTATAAACTGCCAATAAGGTCATTTTATGTATTAAAGATCAACACGATGAATATAAATGAGAGTTGTGGCTTCATTGACAACACTTCCGAAAAGAATAAAGTATATCAGACCCGTCATCAGATCTCTTGTTTCCCAGAGTCATATTCTAGATAGAATATACTTAAACATACCGTACATAACCCTATCTGGAGAGAAGTATAATGTACCCAAAGATTTCTTATCAAGTTATTCTTTGGTACATATCAATAGATGTATCGATTATGGACCAGCAACAAAGTTGATTCCAACACTATACCTAGAAACAGATCCAAAAACAATAATAATAACATTTGACGACGATACTATAGTCCACAAGGATGTTGTTCGTATATTACTATCTAAATCAAGAGTATATCCGAATGCGTGCCTTAGTTTTTCTGGTTGGTGTGTAGGTTCATTTCCGTTCTATTGTCAAGTTGCACTTGACAATAGAACGGATGTATATGCAGACTGGATACAAGGCGTACATTCGATAATGTATAAACGTGCATTTCTTAACCCTGATGAGATAATAGCAATGAAATTACCAAGATCTATTTACTTTCAAGATGATCACTGGATGTCTGTTTACTTGGAAACGAAACACATTGACAAAATATCAATCGGATATCGTAGCAGTGACTACTTTACAAATATGCCACAAAGAAAAATAGACGCTATCTCGGGTGGAGTATCATTTTCATTTAAAATATTTGGTATTAGTGTGCTATTACAAAAAATGGGAATATATCATAGATACTATACTATAACAACATCACCATTATTCTGTGTTTATATTCTTATTGTTATCACAACTATTATCATGTCAGTACGAACAAAAAACTACATATACCTCATTCCGTGGTTAGCAATTATTCAGTATTTATTGAGAGCAAATTATTTTGACCGACTTAAATAACAACACAATATGTATAAATGCAAGTTTTTCCATCTATATTAAAATATTCCGGATATGGATTTTTAGCATTCGTTACTTGGAAACTAATGAAAAGAGAGAAGGAAGATATGTGGTATATAAAAGTAAATGGTAAGAGTGTGTATAAGGGCGATGGACATAGTAAGAATTATGTTCATGGAAAATGTACTGAAGGAGATAGTGTCGATAAGATAATTGATAAGATCGAGTGGCTATCTCATTGTGACACTCGCACTGTCAAGTGGAGACGATTTATGCTCATGTCAATAGTTATATTGACAGTCCTTTTGTTTTTCGTAGTCAAGAGATACTTGAGTGCACAAGAACTTTTGTTAAGTGTCTTTTTAATATATTTCGTACTGTACTCATTCTATTCTTTTTATAATTATCATTATAGTAGATATCCAGAATATTTAACACGTGAAAATATTTGTCTTTTGAGATGTAAGCTTGGATTAAATAAGAAAATGAGTGAGTTATTTGGAATACTTGATGCTTAAAGATTTAGGAAATGGATGAAATGGAAAAAATCCATAAACAGAATGAGGCAATCATGAATGCTCTTGCATATATTGTTAAGAAAATTCATGATTTAGATACCAGAAATGTTAGACAAGAATTGATAGGAAGTGATACCCACAAAGCTTACCATGGATACAATGTACCGATTGGGAGAGATATAGTCGACCAGTCTATACCAGAATGCATGTTACCGCCTTTTCCAAATGAGATATATAATAGTCTTTGTGCGCATTATATTTAGTTTGAGCGTTCGAACCACGACATACTATCCACCCTTTCTAGGTCTGGAATTGTATATTGTTCGATAATTCCAGCGATATCATTAGCATAGTGCAAACTCACATCTGATTTTTTACATATGCAACATGAGATCAGCCTTACACGAAATGATGAAGCATGTTTGAGTAATAATTTAATAGCATCAAGATTATCTGGTGTAAATATACTACTTATACGCATATTTATCAGAACATCATCCACATCCTTATCATTAGATAGTTTGCAAAGTAACAATGTTGGATCGTCTATGAGTCGAGATATAGCAAATCCCATTTGGTACCTGAAAACTTTGAATCGACGAGAACACAGACGGTATTTCCGTCGGTCTTCCTTGGATAATACAGGATATATTACAAACTCGTCTGGAATGGCCATTCCAGACGATATAAAGACGCTTTTACAATGAGGACACCATACCTCGGTTATGAATGGTTTTGATTGACCCATTCTTCCTGGATTATATCCACCCCAATCATTCCAGTTGCCTTCAGTTCCCCACCACACCAGTGATGGATGGTAACACACAACACATGCAGAATCAGTATCGAGACTAGTTATTTCTGCTCTTGTTAATCTCTTGTTCATTTCAGATAACGGAAGGTGGAAGTTGCCTAGATGATATTCAAACTCGTAAAAGTTTGTTTCAGAAGTCATTATTCAATGGCAAATGAGTTAAATAGTTATAATCATTTTATATAAATATTCGTACATTTTGATAAATTTCTATATCCGGCAGAATTATAAACGTGTTCCATATCCCGAAGGTTTTCATATACCAAATTATTATTCCGATTAAAATAGTATACTCTTCTCACAGTTACATTTTCTGCATTTGAAACAAAATCCAAACACAGATTGCAAGGTCTACTTACCTTGGGTTTCATATCCTTGGTAAATCTACTCACAAATATATCAACAATGATTGGCTTGGTTATTTTGTTACTAGCATTTATTATTGCTTGTATTTCACTGTGCATGCTTGGTATTAGCCTACGTCTCGCATAACATCGTTGACTATTGATACCAACACATAATACATTATTTCTATATATAACTAGGGTTGAATGTTTATATCGCATATGAGACGACAATGCCAGGTGTCTGGATATGTTGTAATAATTTTCAAATCTCTTTGACATTCTTATAAGTAATGTACTTACCACTTAAACCAATAACGATTTATGCAAATGAACGAACTTAGCATTCCACTTGAATTTTGGTTTGGATCTTGTCCAGAAATAGCATTATATATTCCACATCTTGATTATTCTCAGCCCACTGATCAATTTGGCAGATCATTCTGTGGCTGTTCCGAAAATGAAGAAGTTTTGAAAAAGCCTGTAATACTTAATCATATTAAGCATCTTGGTTTATATAATGTCATACAATCTCGTGGTATGGATGATTTGGATATTGCTGGAGAACACCTAGTTCTTTCCTGTTTATATTTTCTATTTCTCATGTATGAATACCCATCAGCATACGTTTCATTGCAGAGTTTTATATGTGATTATTTGAAAGTAACAGAAAAAGATAGTGGTTATGATTACTGGTTGATGAACTGGTTGGAATGGAATAATTTGACAGAACACGGTGGCTCAATACGAGGGTGTTATATTTCTGATACTGGTATAAAACTAATTGAAAAACACCCAGACGAATTTGAAAAGATTAATGATTGGATTGATGATGTTACTTTAAAGTCTATGGTTTAAAACTAAAAATGATTATTATAATGTTATAATAATCATTTGGTATTGATGATGCAGTCGTTAATTGATTACATTAACGACGAATGGAGTCGCGATTGGGTAAAGCATGCCAAAAGGGTATATGGGTATGCTCGCAAAAACTCGCCGTCGCGCTTGTTTGTATCTGATTTTTGGTCTCATATTGGTAGTTGTTCAAGTATCACGTGGAACTATATACATACACATAGATATAGATCATGGGATTTCCCAACTGTAAGTTGTAATCCAAACATAACATGGGAGATTGTACAGGCAAATAAATATGAAGATTGGGATTACACAAGCCTAACAGACATGCCGTATCAAGTGGTGTACGATTTGACGAATAACGATGTCGAGGTTGATTTCATTGGAGTATCTTCTCATTCTAGAGTCACATTAGAAATGATACGAGCTAATCCGAACAAGTGGGATGGACATGGTCTTTCGAGTAATCCAAATGTAACAAGAGAATTTTTTGACAGTCATCCTGGTTTAGAATGGGATTTTAAAACCATAAGCACAAATCCGAATCTTACTTCGTGGGATGACGTGTGCGCTTGGGATTCAATGGACTATTGTGACAGACATCCTGGGTATGCAATTGCATACAACCCCAATGTTACGTTTGAACTTGTATTGAATGATATTGAAGAAAACGGTACTGACTGGGGTCTCTCGTCTCTTAGTAGCAATCCTAGTACTACACCAGAAATAATTGAAGCTCATCCAGAAGTTAATTGGAATTATATGGATTTGAGTAAAAACCCAAGTATGTCTTGGAAGTTTGTATTCAAACATGTGAATAAGGGATGGTGGTGGAATGATGTGTTGCGGAATCCAATGAACGGTGGTAAGCAAAAATTCGTTGGAAATATGCTTATTAAGAAGGGTATAGATAAAGATTTATGCAAAGATATTCTATCCTTGGTAACTTAATCGTTATCGTGTCGAACCATTTTATACATATAAGATTACTTTCTCAATAGAGAAAATGATCTCTGGTATAAATTGTATTAAAAATTCAAAATGAATAGAAAAGACGGTCATATTAATGTAACAAAATTGCTGGAGCTGCGCCTGGCCCTGGATCACCTGAGCGTGGTCTTGCGGAACCTGACCGACGAGGATGTCGCCCCAATGGAGCCGGATGGGAACTTGACTGACCTCATCCAAGCCCTGGATGAGCTGGAAGGAAGCGCGCAACTATTCAGCCGCATGATCGACAACGTCCTGCATTGAGCAAAATATAGTCAGACTCATTGTCTATATAAATTTATATAGACAATTTATTCAAGAACTACTGTCTCATCGTACTCAAATGTCTTTTCACTTCCATCACTAGATACGATAGCGAGTCTTTGAAACCCCATATCACTAGGTGTAAGTTTCTTATTGTTTATATTCTTATCTGGTCCAGAATACGCTTGAATCATTTCAGTTACATCTTCACCTGTTCCATCATAAGCTAATACGATACTAGATGGATCTCTATTGATATCTATCAACAATATATACCTTTGACCTTCTATTGAAAAATCTAACCTATATGTATCATCTGATATTCTTGTTGCCAAAGCACGATCATCATTAGTTACATATTGTTTATATAGTATCTTGGAAATCATCTTCAAACACATCCAGTACCGAGCAATTCCAGTATATCCTTGGTCGCAAAGAAATGCATCAAGATCGTGTACCTTCTTCCAATCTAACATAATAGCCGTTATTATTGGAACAGATACAGTTGCAAGAATTGCCATTATATAGTACTCATACATTTATCAACAAGACTTACTCTTTAAGCTTTGTTTTCCTATTTTAGCAACAGTTTCTATATTGACTGGAAAATATGACCATCCATCACATGATACATCTATCCGCAATGGTTTGTCTTCATCATATGGTACGGTGCTATGAAGATGGCCGTGAAGATGCATTGATCCCCTGTAGCTCTTATTCCAACACATGTATTTGATAGGATAGTGAGATAACACAAACATCCTACCCTTGTACCTTATTTCATAATAGTTTCGTATCATATCCCATGGAAGCTTAAGAACATTTGTCTTATCATTATTTCCAACTATGAGACACTTACGTCCATTTAACTTTTCAAATATATCCACAAGTTTTGTCCTATCACGACACTCTCCAAAGTCTCCTAGAACATATACAGTATCACAATTCTTAACAACACTATTCCAGTTACCAATAAGAGTTTCATTCATCTCGTCGATGGTTCTAAATGGACGAGATGCATAATTAATAATAGGAGCGTGACAGAAATGTGTGTCACTTATGAACCAGACCGTCATTTGTATTATAAAGTATATTTTTAAGTATAAATGAATGAGAAGTTCGACGTGTATTACAACACTGAAATTGGTGGTGGTGATGGGGTATGCCGCTTAGTTCAAACCAAGCACACACCATTATTCATGAACCAGAGTTATAGTTGGAAACTTAAATTCAGTTTCTATGCTTTTCCAGGTGACATTATTCCGATACCAAAAAATATTACTCGAATTGTTACATACTATAGAGCATCGTTTCCATATGATACATATGCAGTTATACCAGACTATAATCCTCTTGCCGATTTCTATCAACCTGGTATTGAATCTATAAAACTAAAAACATCGCTTCTGGTATATGGTGATGCTGTGCGAAATACCGTACCTTTATATATCTTTAAAAATGTTACTGGTCAGGATTCTATTTTGTTCTCACTCACAAAAGCTCATGGATACCAAGGGTACGCAGAAATACCCCAGTCACCAGTATGGGTATCTAGAGTCCCTGTGAATGAATTCTCATGTTTAAACTCAATATGTATACCGCAACCACTCCTATCGCACAATTTACAACATCCCCAACCTCAGATACCCAATCGGACGATGAAATTTCTAGACTGTGTGCAATCATGCAGAAAACCAAACGAAACAGCATATGAATATGAAATGCCACAAAAGGACTTGTTACAATTGTAACCTTGTAACCTTGTAACCTTGTAACCTTATATTATACTAAAATTGAATTTTTTATACAGTTTTAGTATATGAATCAAACAAATAATGGAATCAACTATTAAGGATGAATTTGAGATGGCAAATATGACTATCTTTAATCCATTTAGAATCTTCGACAAGCTTGTTGCACGTAAGTTTCTGATTCGTCCAAGAGACTATGATAACTATACAGAAGAACAACTTGACGAACTTGTACATAATGATCTTAGGATGTTCGTATTTGACAATGAAACATGGTTTCTCGCCAAGGATGTATGTTCGTACCTAGGAATAACACCAGATCATATTTCCCGTGCACTGAAAAATCTGGACGATAATTATAAACGTCAGGAAAATGTTATACTTAGCATGGCGCCATCAAGTGGCGCCGTTTCCAAGGTTCCCACCCGTGCATATAAATTATATCTAATTAATGAGTCAGGTATCTATGCTCTTATTCAAAAGTCTAAAACTATCTATGCTGAAGAGTTTAAAAAGTGGTTGAATGAAGAAGTGTTGCCAGAGATTAGAAAGACTGGGTCGTTTACTTCTGCACCTGAAGTTGCTAAAGAGATTAATGCTATAAATTCTGTGCATGAGAATGAGGTTATGGGTGTTAAGTTTGATACGAAGGAAGAAGTTGAAGCTCAGTTTCAAGAGATCATTAAGGAGAAGGATAAAATTATTGAAGAAGAGAAACTCCGAGGTGGTATTAAAGATGGTATTATTGAGCATCAACGAAAAGAGCACTTAGAGTTGATGTCGTTTTTGAGTGGTATTAGTAAGAATATAGAGAAACTTCAGGATGAGAATAGAGTTGCAAGAGAAGAAAACAAAGCAACTGCCAAGGCTGCAAAAGAACAAATCCAAACTCTACAAGAAGAGAATACAAAACAGATACAGGCTCTACAAGAAGAGAATAAGTCAAACATGGCTAGTCTTAAATCCGATATTAAAAAGTTACAGGATAAAATGGAGGTTGTAGTTAAGGATAGAGTCGCTCGACCTGCAGATGAAGGTAAACTTGGTGTTTTTGCAGTCTACTATACAGAAGAGACTGAGAATATTGAAGATAGAATATTCTCATATGTGATTATCAAGTGTCAAATTCAGAACCTTAGAATAAACGAAAACAGACTAAGAAAAAGATACCCCAACTCTCACAAGATCTTTTCTATTGAGAATCCAAGTGCTGAGAGTCTTTTCCAGGTACTAAAAGAAAGAATTAAGAAGACTGAGCTCGGTGTCAAGTTCAGTCATACTAGTCTTTACTTTACAGATGCAGATGCTGAGATAGATGATGTTCTTGATATTGTACGAGAGATTGATCGAGAAAGAGTTGAAGTTGATTGAAAATGAAATTTGTACATCAGTTACAAGTACTAGTAAATGGATGTATTGACGAACAGTTTAAAAATTGCTCTCAAGGCAGAAAATGTTCCAGCGAACTTCTCTGAACAGGCATTGAGGTTATATGATATAATATGTAGTCCCAGGGATGATTTTAGTCGGCTTGTTCAGTATGAAACAACATATCCATACCTAGATTCAATATATAGAAAATATATAAAGATACGTGGTGCCAAAAAATATGAAGCGTCAAAGTAAACTAGTCGATTCATCAAAATTGATATTAGTTTGTAATATCAATTTCAATTAAATGATACCATGGATCTCATTATGAATCATTACGAAAACACGCTATTCGACGTTGCAAACGACATTATTTCATACAGATATAGCAATATCATTGATGCTCTTGTTGCAGATGATAACTATGCTGTGATGAATATGATGAGACGTGGTAAACATATTAACCACGAATTTCAGGTTTTGTTATTAGCATCTAGACTTGGTTATAATAATGTTGTAACATTATTATTTATAGACTGTGTTCTTTGTTTTATTGGAATCCTGGTTACGTTGTTTATTGTGTGTGTTTTTATATCGTGCATGGTAGCCGTTACCATATTCATAATGGTAACACATCCTACCTATATTTTTAGCGATGATACAAGATATCAATGTCTTATTGAGAGAATGACTGATTTGTATTGCAAGATTGCAATGAGATGCTCTCGATATGCATGATATTAATCGATTAATCGATATCACATATGTTAACAATATTCAAGCCATTTTCTTTTAGGATTTTGAAACACTCAAACGAAATGGCTTGAACATGCTAACAGATACGTTGCGTAAATATCATTACTTTAAACTATATAGTTTAAAGTAATGATATTCTTTTTATACTACGACCATATTGTTTTCCTGCATGTGTTTTTCAATAAGATCACATACCTGCCATGCAGACATCTTATCAAGTCTATCTTTAAACCAGTATCCGTACAAATTAATCTCGTCCTTTGTTAGCTCGCTGAATTTCTTCTTGTGTTCCTTATACAAAGAATACGGTATCGAATTATACTTTTTCTTAATATCCTTTATATCACCACTCTTAGCATCATATCCATTATCTTTACCAATACCTGAATTCACTAGTATTATAGCAAGATCACCAACAGTACATGTGGTGCATACCCTACCTCTAGATGCAGTTCTCTTATCCTCTTTACCTGTTTTTGTTATTTTAGGTTTTCTATAGTAAAGAACACTAAACTTACCTTGCTTATCGTATGTACCGTATATATACCCTTCTTTCAGATCAATCTTCTTCTCCATTATTGCAACCTCTTCTCCAGTCTTACAATCTCTCCAATCTTCGTCCGCATGCTTACACCGCAGTTGTCCATTGATAGTATTTTTTAGATAGTATGATACCACAAGTTCGTCTTGTTTCCTAATGTGATCAGTGTACATGAGTATAACTTCATTATTTTTATTACTTATTGCCTCCTCTATAAGATACTCTGTCAAATTTGGAGTTAGGATCTTGGTTGTTTGGTCACTTAACCCAAACTTATCTATGGCATCCGTCACATTTCTACTGTATACCTGATTGATAATTTCTTGTTGCGAAATGGGTTTCAGCACAGTTGGATTATAAGTATAGTGATTATCAAGGTTCGTTACACCAGGTTTGGATATAAGAGATAAAAACAAAACATCGTGATATTCCTTTAAAAAGCAACCTATGTTATACCTATTAAAGATAACCTCGTTACTTGTTATTATTGTGTTGATTGTACTCATGATCTCAAACTCATGCAACTTATTTTCCCTTCCGATAGATAGGAGTTCGTCAAGGCTTATATAGTCATTTTCCTTAAATATAGTTATTATCAAGTCTCTAATAGCCTTTTTTCTTGCATAGAATAACTGACTCGTACTGGTATCAATATCAACCTTTTCATCGATACCATCACACTGATATGGCTTATCAGTAGGAAGTTTGTTTCTGTCGTACAGTAACGCACAGTCAAATGACATTGTTTTTATAATATCTTGGACCGCTTGAATACTCTCGAACTTTTCGGAAGATGAGAGATACCTTTTCACATCTATAGATTTTATTGGATTTTTTGGTATTGATGCATGTAAGAATACTTTAACAGTTACCTTCCCACCATCTTCGATTAAAGCATCATGTGAGTGTGCTCTAAGACCACGAGCAATGGCCTGAGATGTTTCAGACCAATTCCAAAAGGGTGTTGTGATATGTATTTGTCTAATATTTTTAAAGCTATATCCTTCTTCAACAAGCTTACTTCCAACAATAACATGTATGTACTTTCCAGTACGGTTAAGTGGGTGGTTGAATAGATCAAGAAGTTTTGATGTTCTGAGAGCAGTTGTCTCTCCTGAGATATATTGAATACCTTTCTCAAGTGCTTTCTGACGTCTCTGTGCTTCCATTTGTTTCTTTGTTTCTTTCATTGCTTCCTGAATCAATCCGCCATCTTTCGCATCGATTTGTCTGGTTCGGATATGTATGTATCTTTTCACTCCTGTATCCAATTTAGAAAATATTTCCTCTGCCGATTCTCCGTTCGAAATACCTTCATTAATAACCCCATCTTTGTTTGCATCCTTATATTTTGAAGCCTTTAGAAAGTAGACTAATGTATCAACACCGCTATATTCAACCAAGTTACAATATACAAATGCTAGTTCCGTTTCATTTGAAGCTAGTTCACGTATAACTTTATCATAAGTTGCAGAATATGTACCAAGTTCACTGACACGAATTTTCTTTCTCTGGGATGATATTGTTTCCTTACGTCTCTCAAGATGTTTTGTATCCCAATCAACATCAGTTTGAAATACACATAGAGACGCTTGTATCGTATTTGCATATATGGTTTTACTTGCAGTCTTCTTTTGTATTAATTGAAGAAGTTTCACAGGATCGTCTTCTTTCGATTCCTTTGTTTCATCTCTAGCCTTGACCTTATCGTCAATATCATACGCCTTATCATATATGTCTGATTGGAATTCAGACATAATGTTGTTACACGTTGACCATATTATACCAGTGTCTTTTGTTATATTGGGATTCTGCGAGATATATTGTAAATCAATCTGAGATTGATCTGCTCTGAGATACGTAACTCTTCCCTTAAAAAAATTCCTAAATTTATCTATTGTTTGTTGGTTAAGAGTCCAACCTTCACCATCATTCTTCTTAAAGTAACTTAAATTCATTTGATTATCCAAAGGCAGAATAAGATTCATAATATCCACTATCTCAGTCGGATCATTATGCATTGGAGTGCCTGTTAATAATAATTTTCTACTGTTGGTTACCAGGTGAAGCATATTGTGTATAGCTCTATACACAATATCACCTCTTGTCTTCTTCTCTGATTTATCTGAACTATGCTTGTGAATATGGTGAACCTCGTCTAGTATAATAATACTATTTGAGTAATTGGTCTTGATGTTTTCATCAGATAATCCATCAAGACTCACGCCGAATGTCGTATACGTCTTGAACGAGTATGCTTTTTTCGAGTTCGAGTTTGCACCACATCTCTCAAGCTGGTCTTTAAATGTTTGTAGTAACCTATCACTGTTTGATAATATCAAGACCTTACTAACACTCGGGTCAATGTTTCTAACGTGTTCTGCAATACCAATTGCATAACATGTATTGTGAGTTATAACATCATTTGCAATATATGTATGGTGATTTTCAACCTCAAGATCATATACATATCCAGTATACTTATATATCCTTATAGAAGTAATACACTCGTATTTAACGGTATTGTCAATATCATTATATATGGCAATCGGCATGAATGGTCGAAGATGAGGTGCGTTTTTCCAACCAGAAGCTGTTAGGATCTTGTGTGCCATAGTCATTGTTAGTACGGTACTTTGAGTTTGTATTTCGACAATATATTGATCTATTAATTTCTGTCTAAAAACACGAGACACCTTATTCTTACACACATTTACACCATCATATGAGAACACATACGTTTCGTTAAGAGGGATCGACCATTCTTCATCACTAACAAGACATTGTATTGATGCAGGGTTCCACAAAGTCTCAATCTTAATCGTGCTTGTTACTATTGTTTTTGGAGCACCCAAGTCAACACTACCATCGCCACTTATTGAACTTATTGAGCTTTGTAAGCTCGTATTGGATGATATTGACGTTTCTGAACTTGCTCTGGAATGTAATTGAAGAGAATTGTATAGTGTTACATTGGTACCTGGTAAAACGCATTTCCCAGTACCCATCTCGTGGTTAATAAGCAACGTATCATATGGCGTATAAGGGGATATATATCTTGAACCTATTATTTGGTGTTTCATTGGTTTGAATGATTCTGAACCTACATTTTCTTCTGTACTTTCATCATCAGTACCAATACGATTCCTATAGAACTCATCCTTCCTAAATATATCCTGGTAAAAGGATTTGTCCTGTATCCTCGGATACTTGGGTATAAAGTCTTTTATACTCATTTATTACCAGAGAATTATTTTAAGTAATATGTATCGTCTCAAGCGATTTTCTATACTAAGATATGATATGAGAAAATAAAAAAAATGTACACTCACAAAGTCAGATTCAGGTAAAAATGAATTTTTTTGGCACGTATTTGGAAGAGAAACATGAATGCAAAATCTGTACTGATGATACTTCATGCTAATGGTAACACCGTGTTCATTTTAATACCAGACGTACCTGAAAATGAACACTTGTTTGTTCATAAATCATCTACACTTTTTGACATGTGGTGCAACGGAGACTTGAATGAATGGAAAATAATTCCAGGAACACGCGTATCAACAGAGATCACTCGATGTGTTAGGTATGATATGGCCAATTATTAAATGCATCCTTTTCGTAACTTACCTTTCTGTTATATTTCAATTAATATGACAGACTAACTTGTATCTTTCCGAATGCATATAAGTGAACACAGAGAGTTTGATGTTATTGGAAATGCATTCGGTAAACTTTAAAGTCTATCATTTAAGTATGTTACCTAACAATTCGACTACAAATTGTTAGACTATCACCAAAAAATGATTTCTACGTAGTTTGTTTGAGTTGTTACAAACAAACAATGTCTCAGCCATTTAATCCGTTTGCTATATTCAATTATAGTATACCACGAAGGTTTCTAGTTCGACCAGGTAAGCATAACTATACTGAAGAACAACTCAATGAAGAAGTTGAACATAATCTGAGAACATACCGTATCAATGAACAGATTTGGTACCTGGCAAAGGATGTTGTATCATTCTTGGGTATAACTCCAGATCATACTTCAAGATCGATTGGAAAAATAAATCAATCATATGTGCGTCACGAACGCCTGATGATAAACAATCTAAATGGTAATATAGGTGGACCATACGTCCTAGCTCTTGTTAACGAAGCTGGTGTTTACGAACTAATTAAAAACTCAAGAACGTTCCAAGCAGAAAAATTTAACACATGGTTGTACAATGAAGTTCTACCATGTCTGAATCGAGGTAATGCATATCAGTCAGAACAAGGTTGTGTATCAAAACTAATGAGCAACATAGATTACCAGAACGATGCAAATGGATTCATATATTGTATTGGTTCACCATCACTGCGGGAAAATTGTTACAAGGTCGGTAAAGTGAGAAGTCTAAAGAATTTAAACGCCTATAAACGATCATATGGTAAGATTGAGGTAAAGATAGTGAAACATGTTAACGATAGGCACAAATCGGAGATTGATCTTAGGAAATTACTTAGAGACCATTTCGTTTATGGAGAGTTGGTAAGCTGTGAGTTTGGTGTTATTGAAAATGCATTCGGTAAACTTTAAAGTCTATCGTTTCAATACTTACCTAACAATTCGACTACAAATAGATTAAAAATGATTTCTATTTGTGATTTAAGTTGTTACAAACAATGTCTCAGCTATTTAATCCGTTTGCTATATTTAATTATAGTATACCACGAAGATACTTAATTTGTTCAAAGAATCATATTAAGTATACAGAAGAACAACTTAACGAAGAAGTTGAACATAATCTAAGAACATACCGTATTAATGGACAAATTTGGTACCTAGCGAAGGATGTTGTATCATTCTTGGGCATAACTCCAAATAACCTATCCCGATCTCTAAATAATATATCGTCATCATATGTACGTCACGAGAGTTTAACACTAAAAGTCGAGTACCTCACCAGTGAGGTACCAAAAGTCGGGTACCTCACTGGTGGCGACGTACTTGGCGCACTCGACTCAGGTAACAGACACTATACTTTAGCTCTTGTTAATGAAGCTGGTATATATGAACTCGTACAAAGGTCGCACACAAGATACGCTGAGCGTTTTCGGTCATGGCTTATGACTGAGGTTTTACCGTCTATTAGAACAACAGGTCAATACATTGCTCCTCCTTCAATGCAGGATGATATCAAAGAAACACTTGCAATACAGGAACAGAGAGAATTTGGAGCTGATTGTATGGATAAGAAAGATATGGATGAAGAGAAGACAGAAATTGCGAAACATGATCAAGACGTACCAGAAACACAAATACTACCCGTCACACAGGACGCACAACAAATAACACAAACCCAAGCTCAAGTTCAAGTTCAAGAATCGGATAAAGATAAGTATCAGGCAATAATTAATATCATGTTAACCTTGAAAGACGATAATAAACGTGAAAGGGAAGAACACAAGCGTGAAAAGGAAGAAGACAAGATTAATCGAGAACGTGAGAGAGAAGAGAACAAACTTGAATTCTCTAAGCTAGCTAGAAGCGTAAATGACCTTCACAAAAAGTTTGATACGGTTATCAGGAAGGATAGAATTGTACCACCAGCAGACGATGGCCAAAGACAAGTTTTTGTAATTATGCATACTGGAGAAGAAGATAGAAATAGCGAGATAAAAGATAACTGGAGATTTCCATATTGTATAATAAACTGCCAACAATGTCTTAAACAAGGAAGGGAAACGGCCTGTGTTAAAAAGTACCCCCGTGCTTCAAATATATTTGAAATGCCAACTCCAAATGCACGTAGTATGTTTAGTGCATTCAAGAAGAAGATCGAAGAACAGGGCCTACCTGTAACTTTTCATAGATTCAATTTCTATATTGACGACAAGATAAAGTTTAATATTGATAATGTTAAGGTGTTATTAAGTAGCATTGAAAGCGATCGGGTCCAGATTTAAATTGTTACAAGCTATGTTCCTTCCTTTCTGTTATATTTCCAATAATATAACAGACCATATTTCTTACTTACATATTTCTAAAGTATCTCATATACACATATACCGATATAAAGATAAGAAGAATTGCAAGAAGAGTCCATAATACCATCTTCCCGAATCTTTTTGACTTGTCTACAGTAACATCTGAATGCGCTCTTTGAATTTGATCCTTCTCATAATATTTAGGATCATTCAGTTCCTTTTCAGTACTGGTCTTGTCGAATGTACCGTCAGTCACATCACCAGCCATCAGTGTAATGATACCACCAGTTTGAGCAGTTCCACTTGGAGTCTCAATCGCAACTAGCTTCTCGAACTGAGACTTCTTATTGATTGGATACATGGCTATCTTGAAGAACCCACCATCAGAACCCCATACAGGTGCCCAACTATTTCTACAATACCAATATGGAACATCTTTAACTGTTTCATTATTATTATCATCAAGGACTCTCACCCCTTTTTGTATACCCCAACCAATAATTGATATAGCATGCGATCCCATCCAGTTTGCTTCTTCAGATAGAAAATAGTTCGGTCCCTTGTAATCAATATATTCAATATACACGCCACCAGACTTGGTAAAGTCGCCAGAGATAAAGTTATCGAAAACGTGAAATCCACCAATAACAGGACCATAGTTATATATATGTGATTTAATTATATTCACAATATCAGGTTCCTGGTCGAGATAAATAACAGTAGGATCCTTAATGAAATATAACATGTGAGCCTTTGATTCGTTGTTTGGAGAATAACAACCACTATTTGGAACCATCTCGCTAAGTTCCTCTTCTGATGGTGTTGTGAAGTGAGCTTGTCCCTGTCCTGAACAAGTATCGTTAGCTAAACACCAACTATAATCTATACAGTTATTAGTTGCTATACCTGATTCAGATACAGATTTCAGTAACTCGGGTGGATATCCACCTGTACACTTCCCTTGAGGATATGTTGCCATTGCATATGTAGCACTAAGGTTAGGATTGAATCCTTTTTGGACAACAAAGACATCAGAAATAACAGACGCACTTGATACAGCCCAACAGCTTCCACATCTAGCTTGATTGGGAGGTTGTGTCAGAATAAGTTTTTTACTCTGAACCTCACTCGTATCTCCAGGATAGGAGTTTCTCCAATCCCATGATTCGGGAAGGTGTTCTGGAGCAGTAAGTCTATAAGTATCTGGTCTCATGGTGAATACAGGAAGAGAACCCTTGAATGCGATATTAGTATTTAGAGGTGGAATTGTTACTGGAACTGTTTCAATACCATATGCACCAGGTGCTATTGTATACATATCAATTGGCTTTGTACTCTTTAACGCGTCATTGTACGATTGCGTGAGTTTGATGCTCATTTATTGTAAGAAATACTTAAAGATATTTTATAGTTTTGAAATGGGTGTCATATTTGAAGCCAAAACAACAGACAGCTACGTGTTAAAGAATCTATTTGAGTTATTTCAATATATAGTCAAGTATGTTACTATGGAAATATCCGCAGAAGGAATCAAGGTGTTATTTGTTGATAGTCAAAAGGTTATTCATGTTGATGTTATGCTACATGCTAGCAAATTTCAAAAATATAGATTTGATAGTACGAACAAGTTACACATTTCTGTATTTGCACAGCACCTCTACAAAATGGTGAAAACCGTAAAGAAGCGTGATACTACAATATTCTTCATAGATGATGAGAGACAGGGTGAGTTTGGTATGAGATTCATACCAAGAGATGGTGATCAAAAAACAACATCATACCTAAAGATGCAAACTAGTCAATGCATAGAAATATCAACTCCATCCGGTTACAAAAATTCTGTGCTAATTACACCAATGGAGTTTAATAAATTTATAAAGGATTCAATCACTGCTGGAAGTGATATTGAGATTCATTCAAATAGGTACCAAATAAAGATTGTATGTAAAGGTAGTATATTCACAAAGGAGATTGTTTTTGGAGATACTGATTATGATGAACAATACGATTGGACTGATACTTATTATGCTGAACAATTTGCCAAGATATCAAAGATATCCTGTATGGGTAATAATATACAAGTATATACACACGAAAGATTTCCATTGTTATTGAAAACTCAGATTGGTAGTATAGGAGATATTAGTGTATACATAAAATCTAAGTTTCAAATTGAAAAGAACAAAAAATGATTTTTTTGAGGATACGTATGTTTATAATTACAATCAAAACATGGAATCTCTTGGTCAGTCTATTGTTTCTACTCTGAACAGAGTGTTTTCAGAGTATGTAAAGGCAGTATCCGAGAAGTACAAGCTTAATAATGACGAATTGAACCAGCTTCTTACTGATATGCTTCCTGGATATAAGGTTAATGCAATTACAGCAAGAAAGAAAGCGGCACCAAAGAAATGTAAGAATGAGGAATGTAACGAAATGGCACTGAAGGGTGGTCAATATTGTGCCGAACACAAGGGAGGTAAGAAGGCAAAGAAGGAAAAACCTAAGGAGAAGAAGGAAAAACCCAAGAAGAAGGAAAAACACGAGGAACATGGTGACGATGAACACGAGGAACATGGTGACGAGGAACACGAGGAACACGAGGAACATGGTGACGAGGAACACGAGGATGATGAAAAGATTGAGGCTCATTCGCCACCTCCCAAATCTCAGCGGAAGGTTGAAACACCCAAAGATAAAAAATCCGATAAACCCAAGATTCCTGCTAGAAAATCCAAGTCAACCAAGATTCCAAAGACTGTCTCTGCTGATGACGAGAGTGATATTGCTCCAGACGATTAAATAATTATATTCATATTTTTGTATTTTCATAGATATAATCAATTAGATTATATCTATCAAGCTCCAATATTTATTCCTGTTCAAGCTTTTTCATTAACAAATCGACTCGTATATCTTTCTTGTGGGTATATTCTTGCATACCTTTATATAGGCCAAGCTCTTTCAGATTTTTTGTGTCAAGATATGCGGAGACTATTGTCATTGAATCCAACGTGAGATCAATGATGTCAATGGATGGTAAATCGGGATCATTACCTTTCGATATTGCATTGACGAATTCAGACCTAAACATGGGTACGTATTTTTTTAGTAAGTATATACGATTGTCCAGATTAATCTTATCGTGTATAAATACACTACGTACAATTTGTGTATATTCAATAAACATATTTCCACCTTTTAAGTGACCACTCCTTCCAAAATCTAGTAAATATAATTCACCTCTATACACTCCAAGATTCCAAAAATGCATATCACCGTGAACCAGTCCATGATCCTTCATTACGCCAAGTATATAATCAATACGTTTAACATATTTATCAAGGTATGCTGGGTTGAGTTTCTTTGTAAGAACGTCAGCAAATGTATGATCAAAAACAGGCATAACCATAATAAAGTAATCTATAGGTTGACCTGTCTTTATCTTTTCCCATCCCATTATAGGTATACCTATACCAAGATTTGCAAACTCCGATTGCATTTTAGCCTCTGTTTCACATATTGACGTGTATATTTGTATCTTAACAGCGACACATTTATTACAATCGTCAACACATACCATATTAACATTACCCTGGACGCCACTTCCCAACCCTACAACAGGAATATAACTATCACCAGTTATCTTATCTACAGCCTTGACAACATCTAGATAATTCAAGAATAAATTATCCCTTTCGACTTGTTCTTGAAGCTGCTTTCTTTTTGACGGATGCGATTTTACAACACATTTGGATTTAACGAGAGGAGATGATACTTGTTCCGTGCATGGTAAATACAGACCGACACTATCAAGATATTCTATGATATCTTGTTTCCACGATAACATTAATCCATGTGATATGGATCCTCTACTGTACTCATTCCAATCAATACTATCAAGTTCTCCTTGAACACACGACCTAAGACCAAGTTCTGCAAAAGCAGACGCAATTACTGTCCATTCATCAGCTTTAAATTCAGTATGAGATTTGATAAATTTTGACGTTAGGTACTCTGTATAATCGAACATTTTATCGAGACCTGTTACCTCTGTATTAATTTTTATAAGATGATCTTTGATACAATCCCTTATCCATCTGAAAATTTGTTTAATATACGAAGATTTGGTATCAACAATACTCTGTCTCTCTTCCATTTATTAAAGAAATTATTCAACATGATATTTATCGACATGAATATCAAGGAGATACATAATTAAGTCCTCATATTTTCCTACACCTGGATCACAAAAGTCTTTTATAGCTGGCAGTTTGCGACCATATTCACTCTCGGATTTATATTTATAGTATGAAGACCTGAAGTACTCACATAGTAGTTTATACATCCTAATACCATTCGATTTAGATACTGGGTTTTTACTCATAGCCATTATGTTTGCACTTCGAATAACACTCACCATGTCAATAAAAATGTCAGACTTCGTTTTGTTGTTCTCAACACTTCTACCGAAATCAATAAAGTATATCTTTCTATTAAGAAGTGCAATGTTCCCAAAGTGTGCATCACCATGTATCAACTTAGCAGATGACATTGAGCGAAGCATCTGTATTATAGTATCAACAAGTACTTTTACTTGGTTGTTATCCAGTATATTCTTATCTAGAAATTCGAATAGATCCATATCAAGTACAGGCATAGCGGTCATTATAAACTTGACACCATATTTGTTCCTAACAATTTGATACTCTAGCATTTCCAATGCCAATCCATGACTGGCAAACACATTCTGTATGGTAGCCTCTCTCTCAAGGCCATCAGTATACTTTTGTATTTTGATAGCAATACACATATCACATTCTCTTGAGCACACAGAATATGTTTTACCGAACCTACCACCACCAAGATACTTAACTGGAACGAGTGTTCTGAAAGGAAAGTACTTGGATTGAATTTGTTTTATGAAACCAACCAATCCCTCAATGGGAAAACTCAAACGATCAATATCCTTTATCAATTGTCTCTTCATAGCTGGTGTACTTTCTACACATGATTTTGAAATAGGTGATCCTTTTGGATAATAATACACTGTAAGTCTATCATTTGTAGTTGTTTCTGGACCATATTCGATACTCATCATAACATCTCTCTCATCTCTTGTATCTTCTTTCGTATCACTTTGTTCTTGAAACGATAAATACTGACCCATTTATATAAGAATTAATTATTCAACCTTGTAAGTGTGTTTATGTATCATCAAAAGATATACGAATAGATCTTCATACTTATTTTCAGCTGGCATACATATATTCTTAACATCTGGTGCATGTTTGCCATATTTATTTTCAACCCTATACCTCTTATATGCCGATTCGAAAAAGCTACAGAAACAAGTATACAACTTATAGCCATTTTTTCTAGCAACCACGTTCTTGGTATCTACTACTAGACTATTCATACTTCTAATCATTTGAACCATATCTATAAACATATCTGAGTGTGGATTCTTGGTTCTTCTGTTATCAATACTCCTACCAAAGTCAATAAAGTATACACGTCTATCCAGTACCTCAATATTTCCAAAGTGCGCATCACCGTGAATCAGATGATTTGAAGAAATCTTAGTCAACATATCAACAAGAGTTTTACATAGCGCTTTCGCTTGAGAATCGTCAAGTGATTCCTTCTCGAGAAACTCATACAGGCTTGTTTCAAATACAGGCATTGCAGTCATCATAAACTCGATTCCACTATCGTTACGTGTTATCTTATAATCTAACATATCTATAGATAGACCAAGCGATGCAAATACATTTTGCATCTTTACCTCCGATTCAAGTCCACGTCTATATATCTGTATTTTTATTGCAACACATAATTCGCACTGTTGATTACACACAGAGTATGCCTTACCGAATAATCCACCTCCTAAATATTTCACAGGTCCGAATGCAGTTGCAAATGGAAAATATAATCTCTGGGTGTTCTCGACAAAGGCTGCTAAATTTTTTATCGGAATTCCAATTGACCTTATATCACTGATAAGTTTTTTCTTTGATTCTATAGTAGACTCTATACATGATTTTGATACTGGAGAACTGCGTGGATAGTAGTAGAAACTAAGTCGATCTGATATATCTTGAATATCTTCAGGTTGGTAATCAATATCCATCTTCGCAACCTCTTCTCTGGATGCTTTTCGATAATCAGCACTCTTGGTAGCATATTCAACTTCCATTTATATTGTATCAAATCAAAAATATTTTGACTGATATAAATGGAAGCAAGTAAAAAGCCACGATGCAGATGTGATATGGATTCTGGTGAATGTATAATTCTATCCAATGAATATGTTAAGAAGGTCGTTAGAAATTTACTTAATAGTGTAGATATGGAAAACGTTTCCATGAAAGAAACAGTGGATGTAGTTATGAAAATTCTTAACCTGGAATCGTCTGACAAAAAGATTGTTCGAAAAATCGTGGATGAAGTTCTGTTGGAATTAATGGATCAATAATTTAAACGTATTCATTGTATAACAATCTAAATCATTATCTTTTGACTTTGTTTCAGACATGTAGAAACATCTTCTTGTTATACCAAGACACGTTTTGACTTTTGGCTCAGTACTATCGAAAGCAAGCATATAGTCCTCCTTTTTATAGTACTTGGCTATACCATTCTCAAGGTCTTTTCTCGAGACGAAATTAGTTAATCTTGATAATAGCTTGTCGTGTTTTTTATAATGATCAATGATATTGATATCATCACAAACAATTACGTGATTTATATTATTATCCAATATATATTTCAATATAATGTTTGAATCCCATATATAACTAAAACTGGTATAGTTTTTGCGAAAATAGTCATTCTTAATATCATGTATAGCTTGATTTTGCATTTCCATCAAAATCGTGTATAGTTCACCAGTACTACTAGTGTTACTGGTGCTAATAGAGTTTCCATCATACGATAGCTTGTAATACGTTTTTTGTGCATACTTGTAGCTTTCAACATGCTTACTATACGTATCTAACAAAGTACCTTCCAATCCTATTATAAGGAAGACACTCTTTGTTATAGTTGGAATCGTATACGGATTCAAAATCTTTTTGACAGCTGAATAGAAATCAATCTCCTCAAATACATGAACGTTATTTATTAAACATGTATCTGAGGGTCTAGTTTCGTCAATGTTATTATACGGAAACACGTTTATAGGCAAGCCAAGATATTCTCTTGCAAAGTATCCAATATCGTACTTAGTCATGTTCTTCGTATTATTATAGTGAATAATGCCTTGAACCGGACACATGTTGTTTCTATTGACTATGATACGCATAATAACAGCTGTCACATCCCTACAATGAGTGGGTCTTCTAATATTATAGTTATCCATATAGTGCTTTGTTTTTGTTAAATCCATAAGAGACTTGATTGCATATGTGGGTGACGACTCAGACAAGTTTCTAAGAATTGTACTGTATAACACTGGTACTCTAAGTATAGTATAGTTTTGTGATTGAGACTGTATCTTGAGTTCTGCGAGAACCTTCGTGATACCATAATACTGAAGTGGATTTGGAGTTGCGTCTGCACCATATGGTGCCTTTCGACCATCGAAAACATAATCTGTTGATACTTGAATAAGGTGGAAACAACGTCGCTTCTGCAACCTCAGTATCATGTCTATGAAATCACAATTTATCTTTTTTGTTTCTACAAAGTCCTTCTCAGTATCACCAAGGTTACGTTTCGCAATGAGGTTAACAACAAAGTTAACCTCATTTGAAACTATGAAACTCTCTAGTTGTAGTGTATTGGAGATATCGAATTTTACACAATCTCTGTATGGATATGTACTATATGTGCCGACAACAGAAAAACTCTTATCAATATATAGAGTATCATAGAGGGTCCTACCAAGAAGACCGGATGCACCAAGAATAAGAACCTTCATTGAACTTGTATATATTCAACATACAAGTTCTTAAATTACTTTCTAATCTTTTAACATTTTAGCACAATGTTCTGATATATCTGATATACTCAAGCAATTGTTCATAGTTTTCCCCAGTCTTTATTGATACACAAAAGTATGGTATCTTGGTGTAGTTACTAAACTTGATTGCAGATTCGTTAAGCACCACATTTTGCATATCAGATTTGTTTCCGCATATCATAATAATACGCGATTCCTTGTACTGTTCCAGTAGCGTTTTTGATATCTCGAATGTTTCTGGTACACTAAGATCAAACATAACAAGAATAAACTTATATTTTCGAAGGTAATGGATATATCCATTTGTATCAACTAAAGATATACCAGAATCCTTTAATTTGCGAACAAGCGACGTCTTACCAACACCAGCAGCTCCAATAACCAAGATTTCATTTGACATTTCGATTCTTCAAACTTGTTACTGCTGAAAATCATTTTATATTTTACGTATCTGAAATAAGGCACTAATTTGTATATCAGGATCAGGGGCTAATGGTGAAATCGTATCCGCTTGCGTTTTAAATAACTCCTTGTTTGGAAGATAAACTGAGAAACTTAGATTATCATTCGGTTTGAACTTAACAGTCTGTATCATTTTCTCACTTTCAAAGTGTAGAAATGATGTTCTGGTTGGTTCTTTATCATCTGTCATTGTAACTGTGAATAATGCTTTACAGGCGTTTGGATTATTTGTATATATAATATTGCTATTCGGACTACTTGTTGTCGTCAATTCAACAAACATGTATGGGTAAAATGGTGGTCTATTTCCATATCCAGAATATAGATTCGTATTGGGCAGTGTGAGTCTCAGTAACCGAATCTCATAGCATGAGACTTCATTCTGAGACACAGTTGAACCATTGTATTCAAGATTATGCGAATTATCCCTTGTAAATGGAAGTATTTGATATGTATCACCAGGTGTTGGTAACACTGTAAAAGGCAAGACAGTTGCAACCTTTGTTGTTCCGTTGTATGCTGTAATCATACGTGCATCATATATGGCAGTTCCATTTAACATGTATACATAGTTTCCAACATAGTAATTATCGATGATAGAAGCAGTACCTGCCAGTGTTATACTTGTTGACGAACCAACTGCAGCAAGAATTGCGGTTTCTGTTGGAGGTGCATATCTTATATCGTATGAATCTCCAATCGCCCATGCACCAGAGAATGGTGCATTTAGAGTAGCTATTTGAGTTGGTCCATCGTAATAAGTAATGAGCCTCGATTCATTTATCGTGATATCATACAAGTATGAATTTATATAAGCATTTACAACCGTGCTTGCACCTGCATCTAACTTTGGAGCTGCTGGCGTACCAGCAGCGAATGTTACAACAACACGTGAAGGATAGTATGGATATGCATTTGATACTGGATCCTGAGCCTGTGTTCCCCTCGACACTATAGGTGTTGGTGCTATTTGAACTGTAAACTGAGAAGGATATGGATATATGTTTCTATCTCTGTACGTAGAATCAAGATGAATATATCTACAACTCGACATTTATTGCTAGAGAAAAACCTTTAAAAGTGATATTTGGTATTTGTATTCTTCTCCAAAGAAAAGATAAATGAAGGTCATTCTTACGAATTTCAAATGCTACTTGAATAAGACTTTCGAGTTTCAAGATGATATAACTACGTTAATTCATGGTTCAAGTGGGCACGGAAAGACAACAATACTGGATGCAATATACTTTGCAATAACTGGTACTGGACACAAGGTAGTTAATATAGATAAGACTTCGTGTAAAGTTGAACTTATTTTCAAGGGGATTACGATAACAAGAAGTAAGAGACCAAATAGATTATGTGTTATCAAAGATACTAGAGATACTAGAGATACTAAGATATACGAAGGAATGGAAGCTCAGGGTATAGTTGATTCATTATTTGGTATTGATATATTCTATCTACAACAGGACGTTAGAAGCTCATTCATACTAATGACACCTCTTGATAAGCTTTCGTTTCTTGAGAAAATGTTGTTTGGCAATGAAGATCTTCCGAGTATGAAAGTATCTGCCAAGAATCTCATAAAGGAACAAGAAGTTAAGTTAATACAGTCACAAAGTAAGATAAGTATGGTAAAGAGTATACTGAGTTCAAAGTATACAAACAATATAAAACCATCAAGAACTTTGGAACAACTGGAAGAAGTATTGCATTGTACTGTATTAGAGAATACGAAACTCTCTGATAAAAAGATGCAGGTACAGAAACAGATATCCGATATAAAGGCTACGTGTGATATGATTACGCACGTAGAATCATCGCTTGCATCAATCACATCTAGACTCTCAGAGTATAATCAGGAACAAATTACTCACGATACTGTCAAGTACAATAAAATTCTTGAGTCTGTAGTAAACTGGTCAAATATAGATCGGTTACAAAAATCAATAGAGGGTCAGAAATCGCATCTTGAATCTCAGTTGCAGAGAAAACGCAATGAACTCAGAGAATCAATCAAAAGTGAATCTGATCTTGAAAGTAAACTAACACAATTACAGCTTGCAAATACGTATCCATGTCCATCATGTAAGGAGATACTGAAATTGGTGAATGGTAGGCTCACAAAGGTCAACATAAATATTACGAGTGAGATCCCTGTTGATCAAAAGCTTTTGGATTCAAGTGACATTGACAAGAAAATACACGATGTCGAATATAGAATTAAGCTTCGAGAATCTAAGAAGAAACTATTGGAAAGTGGAAATATTCTACCTGAACTTGTATCTGCTACCGAAAAAACAGTACGTGGGTATGAGACTGAGATATCGAAATACTCAATGCTAACTACGAGACCAAAGGAAACGTTAGTAGAAGTACAAACAATTCTCACGAGACTCACAGGAGATAAGGAATCCCTGTCCTTTCTCATGGTTAAGAAGTTACACGTTGAAGAACAACTTGAGTCACTAAAAAAGTTAAGTATCAGTTCCAATTGTCTGGATGATCTTGTACCACAATTCTCAATGATACAAAAAGATATAGATGTTAATGTAAAAACACAGCTTGAACTGAATGAAGAAAAGAATAGAATCGTTGAATATGAAAAACAAATGTTATTGGAAACCGAACTAAAGGAACTTGAGTGCGATGAAGAAATACTTGAATCCAAATACAACGCGTCTATTTTATTTAGAAATAAGGTTCTTGAGGCTGAGAGCATAACACTAGAAAGTGTTATTGACGCGTTTAATACGCACCTTAAATTCTATCTTGATCATTTCTTTGATGAGCCAATCTCAATATCACTATCTAGTCTCACAGAAAAGGATACCAAAGCAAAATCAAGGTATCAGCTTCAGGTAAATGTATTCTATAAAGGTATGGAGTATGATATTCATCAGCTTAGTGGTGGAGAATTAAATCGGGTAATTGTTGCGAGCACATTATCCTTTTGCGATATTGTCGGTAGTCCCGTGGTTATGCTTGACGAAAGCATAAACAATCTTGATTCTCATACAGCTGGTAACGTTATACAGGTACTCAATAACATTGAAGGAAAGAGTATTCTGCTGATATCTCATCAAGCAATAACCGGTGAGTTTAAAGCTAATCTTCAGATTTAAAAATTGTAACAATTTAATAAGCTCAAGTATTTTCAATATTATATGATATTGAAAATGAAATCAGTGAGGATTCTTGTACATTTTTAAATGTTAAAAGTACAAGGTGAACTTCGAGAACGACACCCAGACATTGCAAATTCATGGAGATATTTACAACCGAACAGTGTATATATAGCAATTGCAGATAGATGGATAGTGAATATTTATGTAAATCATACCTGTAAATACCCATATAACACGTGTCTTGTTGATGCTCCATTGATTGATGGGTTAATATTCATCAAGTTAAATTATAAATTTCTTGGGAAAATCGTAGGACACAAGACAGTACAAGATTTATTGGATCACATACATGAAACTATAAATCTTACAAATAATGTACCACAATTGTCACAATCGAAACCAAACCCACCACAAATACCTTTTCCATCACGATTATTAAAAGTTGGTGGTGGTACGTTCGATGCTATTTCTATGTATATTTCAGACTTTGCCGCAACTCCAACACAGAAAGTTGTGTTCCCAAATGGCGATACATCAGCACTCGAACTAAATCTTTTAGATTTACGTGATACTATCCTTGAAACCACAACACACCAATTGGAGGAGCACAGTGACATAATTCGTGATTTAAACCTTAGCGGAATACTTCTACGTATACGTATCACAAATCCCACATTCATATCTGATTGGTCTTGGAATGCTATCACGCACATTGAAGTGAGAGATAAAAAGAAATTTTCAGGATTGTTTGAGCTTAATGGATGTAATATTGTTGATTTTCATCAACATCCAATACACTGTTGTCATATTAATTGTGGTCATCCATTACCACTATATTTTTATACGAGTTATTTATTATACCCAGGTTTGGTTGATATAGTAGTTGCAACACCAGAATGGGCTGCAGCAATCCGCACATTGAACTGTAAGGATGTAGATGGTAATCTTATGTATAAATGTTATTGCGTATCACAAATACGCTCCCCATAATTACTTCTTACGATTCTTAATCTGTGATATTCTAGACTCTTTCAATACATCCTTTTCGTGGTTCAAATAGAATCCAAGGTTCTTCTTATCTGACTCATTGTTTAGTGCTCTGATTGCTTCAAGGCACGCATTTTTACCATCTCTATATGCTTCATCAGTACCAACAAAGTATCCTAATGAACCCATTATGTGCCACCTAGTATACTTATAGTGCTTATCTTCAACAAACAAAACACAATGTGTTGGAAACTTCATTGCACATGTCATCTTCGCAAAGTAATATGCCAATCCCCACATTGATTTCGATCTATAGTAATCAATAATTGGAAGTAATGGTTCTATCCTATCAAACTCAAGTGCCTTCATAAAGTAACCGGACGCTACTTCCCAACCTTTGTTTAATAGTAAGCAAAGCTTTCCACCTCGTAACCATGCATGAAATATCTCTTCAATGAAACCAGTTTGCGGTGTTTTTATTCTTTCGTTATACATTTGCAATGCATTTTCATATTCATTGAGACATTCAAGTGTTTGAGCCAGATAGAAGAGAGTACGTGGTTCAAGCGGATCTTCCTTGTATGCAGACGTGAGAAGTTCCTTGTCCCGTACAAATCTTCTACCAGTCTTACCATCTGTATCCATATTTCTATTCTGATATATTATAACATTCTCAATTCTAACAACTGGTTCAGTTGCATTTTCCTTTATGATATATTCATGTACCTTACACTTATACCTCCAGTTACTTCTTGGTTTCAATAATCTAATATTATAGTACGTGTGAGTCTCCATTCCAACTTCCCATTTTTGTAACAAGTGAAACGCATTAACGTTTTTACAGAGATATTCCTGGCACACGGCTCTAAGTTCATTTCCACTTTGAAGCTCATCGTTACAATCAAGCATAAGTAAATAATTTACATCTGTAAATGTATCTGCAAAATCAAGTAAAACATTTCTACTTGTCGAAAAATCAACAAATTCTCCTTGTTTCAATCTAAACAGTATGTTTGACTCTTCACAAAACTTACTTATAATTTCAATGGTACCATCAGTACTACCAGTATCATAGATGATACATGAATTGACATATCCCTTGACACTTTCCAGAGAAACATGTATTCTTGCAGACTCGTTCTTAACCATCATTGCAAGTGCAATGTGCACGTTGTTATTGTTTGTCATTTGAATGATAAACATCCTTTTTTAAATATACCATCAAAAAATGATTAAGAGTAGTTGTGTCATATTTTTAACACAAATGAATCAGATACATTATAAACGTGTTTCCGGAAGAGAAAAAAGACTAGTTCCGGCAAATGACAATCGTATTAATCTATGGTACAATGATGATGGAGAGATAAATAACGATATTCCTTGTATTGATAAGAGCAGGTATGTTCCTTCAAACTTATTATATGGAAACTTGAAGTTATCACATCTGGGTACTGATATGCATATCACAATTGATTATACTGGTGATATGCTTCAGCTACATAGTGATACTGGATTTACGATTGGATATATTATAAATTCCATTATAGAAAAGTGTCAGAATTATTTTGGTGAAGCTTGTTATGAATTTGGATTAGATGAGCTAAGTAAGAATAGGAATGAAACTATTTGGTTTGCTTCATTGTCTCATTAACTAAAAGTGATTTTTTAATGGCATTTTTAGAGTTTATAAAATGAAACTTTGCGAACTTAAGAACGATATTATGTTCAAGGTTTATCTGCTTGAGCAAATGAGGTATAACCCGGAACTCGCCGATTTATTTACGTTTGAGCCATGCAAACTTAGTCCTGATAAAGAAACACAATGCGTGTCATTTGCTGCGATGAAACTTTCAGATGGATATATAAAGATCAGAGCTACACTTTTGGATTCGAGCTCGAATATACATGTTTTTCGTACGATGGTTATTCTGAAGAAAGAAAACAAGGTCGCTGTATTGAAAGACGTTTTCACTATTGATATTCTAAATTATTTACCTGCATACTTACAATCATCGTTTAGTAGTGCAATTTGCGATATGGACCATGTTTGGTTTGTTACGAGTTCACTTCTTTCGAAGGATATGAAATCTCGTCTCGTAAACGAGGGTGTTATTGGTCTAGAAGTCGACGTTCCAGAACCATATCTAAAAACTTTTGAACAATCAGTTTAGAACTTGTAACGTATTGTATTCAATATGTCTCCAAAAAATGACTTTGTTATAATAGTTCTTTCAAACTATTATAAGAATGGAACAATTGAAACCCAACTTTCAATGTGAAGTATGCGTCGAGACCTACTCCGAACGTCGCAAGCGAGTCAGATGTCCTTTTTGTAATTTTGAAGTGTGCTGTATATGCTATCAAAGGTATTGTGCCGATCAAAGAAATTGCACATGTATGAATTGTAGAAAAACCCACCTTTTATCCTTTTTCATGGAAAACATTTCAAAATCGTTCATTAAAGAATGGAAAAGGATCGTGAAAACCAAGTTGTATGAAATCGAACAGGCTAGATTTCCAGAAACCCTTCAGTATATTGAGAAGCTGTCAGAACTTGATGCTGAGATTGAGAAACAAAGATCCGAACGCGTAAAAATAGAACTAGAATATAGGAATAGATTGAAAACTGTGGATGAGGTTCTTATACAATTACGTCTTGAAAAACGGTCACTTGCGCCGAATAACAATGGTAAGATTGGATATGTCATACCATGTCCAGGTACAAAATGCAATGGTTTAATTATTCGCAATTACAAGTGTGGTATATGTGGAATCAAAATATGTAAGTCTTGTCGAGATATCTTGAGTACCGAAAAACATACATGTAACCCAGATAAGGTTAAGACAATTGACCTTATTAATTCTACCACACGTGCATGTCCAAAATGCGGTACTGCTATTCATAGGATTGATGGTTGCTTTGCAAGGAATACGAAGATGTTACTTTGGAACCTCGAGACCAAGCTAGTTCAAAACATTAAGAAGGGAGATGTGCTTATAGGTGATGATGGTACTCGAAGGACTGTATTAGATATATGTGGTGGTAATGATATGTTGTACAAAGTTGAACAAAAGAATGGAGAATCGTTTGTTGTGAATAGTAAACACAATCTTGCCGTTAAGATTCGCGAAACTGAAACGTATACCACACTTCGTGTTGATGAGTATTATAACTTACCTGAGAATATTAAGAAACTACTTGTTGGATATAGGATTAGAAAATCTATTAAATGGTCAGGTATTAGTGGTATTTCAGACATTGGAAGTTTGGCGATACCTCCGAGAACACTCGGAGCATGGATTGGTTATACTACAGGGCACCAATGTAAGTGTGGTTCCACATGTCAGCGTCCATGGAACATTGAAGGTCTCGATAGGTATAATTTAACATGTAATAAACACGTACCATTGGATTATGTTATTAATTCTGAATATGTTCGAAAAGAGGTTCTATCTGGTATTAAAGATACATGTAGCAGATTCTCATTTACAGATGAATCTGTAGCCAATCAGGTAACATTGTTGCTTAATTCTATAAATATGCATAGTATGTGTGAACCTTGCGTTTCCGATAACAGTTGTAGGTATAATGTTATTAGTGTATCGAGTGATATTGATATTAAGGTTACACTTAATGGATTTGGAGAGTACTTTGGATTTACGCTTGATGGAAATAACAAGTTTGTGTTACCAGATTTCACAGTAGCATGTAATTGTAACCAAATGTTTTGTACAATGTGTCATACTGCTTTTAATTATAAGACTGGGAATGTTGAGACAGGGAGAGTTCATAATCCTCACTATTATGAATTTTTACGAACTATTGGTAATGGTACTGTACGAAGGGAAGAAACAGTCATTAATAATGGAGTATGTGAAGAGGCAATGCTAGTTGAGGCAAACGACTTAAACTATTCTATGGGATTTGGTACGTTTTTCAATAATTCTCTAAATATCACAAGAGATGCTATACTTGATACACATAGGAATATCATTCATCTGAGTCTAGATATTAGACCAAGGTTTAGAACAATTGAGAATATTCAGAACCCAAAGGATGTTTCTCTACGCATATCCTTCTTGAAAGGTAATATAACACAAGAATCATTTATGAGATCTTTAGGGTTGAGACAAAGAAAACGCGAGCGAAACGATGAAGTCGGTCCGATACTTGATACTGTCATTAGAATCTCAACAGACTTGGTAAATGACCTCAATAATAACATACATGAAATGAATGAAACAAGTGAGATGAATGAAACAAGTGAAACACGTACAAAGAGTATTAAGATTACAAATAACTTCTTTAGTAATATTGATAAGCTTGCTGTTATTACGAATGATGCACTTGTCAAAAGCGAAAAGACATTAGGCACAAAACTATTCAGATTTAATTCTGTACTAGGTATAGTAGAAAGGTAAGATAAAATTGATATTTAAGGTTCTGTGTTCTCATTATACAAATATACAAATTATAATGAGAGCTCTTGTTTTTAGCGATGTTCACATCAAGCCTGACAATATAAACCATATTGATTTGCTTATTGGCAAACTCAAAAAAATAATAAGAAGTAAAAATATTGATACTGTGATTGTTCTTGGAGATATACTTCACTCTCATGAAAGATTGCACATTCAGTGTATGAACAAGGCATGCGATCTTATTCTGAAACTGTGTAATCTTATTAAAGGTAACGTTTATTTGCTTGTTGGAAATCATGATATGATTGATTCGTGTCAATTTCTAAGTACGCATCATTGGATGAACTCGCTCAAGTACTGGGAAGGAGTAGAGGTAATTGATACTCCGACATCTATTGAAGATGGAATTATCTTGTGTCCATATGTTGAAAAAGGACGATTCACTGAAGCACTTGATATGATACAAGAATGGAAAAATGCCAAGATTGTTTTCGCTCACCAGGAGGTAAGAGGCTGTAGTTATAATGGAAGAGTATCAGATAGTAGTGATGTGTGGTTAGATGCATATCCAATGTTGATTTCAGGTCACATTCATATGTATCAAAAACATAATAACATTTATTATGTTGGATCTATACATCAAGTTAATTTTGGAGATGGCGATAGAAGTATCGCACTGGTTGTTGATACTAACGATACCAATTGTACAATATACGAGGAGATCGATGTTATTCTTCCAAAGAAAATATCATGTGTAGCTGATGCATCAAGTATATCTGGTATCTCAAGTCTAGATATTGAAAAAATGAAGCCAACCTATAATACAGTTAGGCTTGTTATAAATGGCACACCAGAGGATGTAAAGACAATAAAAAAAGGCACCAAATACAAACAACTAATACAAAGTGGTATTAAAGTAGTGTTTAGGAATTCCGAAAGAAGTCAACAATCTTCATTTCAGAAAACACCAGATAAATTTATGACTATACTTGAGAAGTTAATCAAGAAAGAGTCTAATAAGTACCTTGATGAAATATTTCTTAGATTTTCATCTTCAGAACAAAGAGAATAATTCCAATAATAAGAATACTTATACCAACGTATAATATAACTCGACCGTTATTTTTTCCCGTATCTCCATATAACTTTTGGCACACTGGACATGTTTTGATATGATCCATTACGTCAGGACAACCGAACGAAGGTGTAGTATAGTAATTTGGTCTAACACTAGTATTCATATTCTCACGTTCGTCTTTCATATGAGTGGCAATCTGTTTCACATTACTGTCTCTCAACATTGCAGTATCTATAGATGTTCTATTCATTTATTTCACCTAAAATAAATGAATCAGCAAGTATTGCTGAACACTAAAAACTTCTGTTACTTCACATCACTCATGCACATGTTAGCATGTGTTGATGTTGATTTTTCTTATCGAGACCCTATGATACAGGGTGCAATTAATTATGTGAAAAATGTAGGGGGTACAAACATGAACATGTACAACATGTTACAGAAACGTATTGCCACGATTGCTAAACACAAACCATACGATCCTAATCTTATATTATGGAATATTGTACCACATATACAACAAATATTTCTTTATCCAACGTATACTGATATTGAAACTAGTCTCTTGTTTCAGATATACAACCCAACATCAAGTTACTTTGTAGTTTCTCTTATACGAAACATGAATGGAGTTAAGATAAAGAATAAGGTTCATGTAAATGAACGTATTGGAAACTATAGAGCAATATCAATAATAATACATTGTGGTACAAAAAGCTCAAATGGCCATTATATTGCTTTTGTATTTGAAGATAATTGGTTTATGTATGATGATAACAAGAAACCTGTAAAAATACTCTTCAAGTCGTTTGATGAATTCAATACGTTCAGATATGCATGTGGAATATACGGTACAATTGAAAGAGATGCTACGACTATCCTATATAAACGTCAAATATAATCACATTCTTCCACCCAGTTACCATCTCCGGAAAATATAAATCTAAACGGCTTAGCACATCCTTCTACAAGTCCCTGATTGATGAGTCTATCACATTCAACCTTAGGTGTGTGAGGCCCTATCTGTTGAAATGTGTTTTTGTAAACCGCATGTCTAAAGATACAGCACCTTGTTTCGTTTTTTTGTACCTGAACAACTCCTCCACAATTCGGACACTCAAATATGTAAAAGCCATCACCTTTAATTTCAGTCACCTTATTGCGCATGTTTCTTTAATACCCCAGTATTCTTTAAGACATAGAATGTAACCATAAAAACAAGTACCTTGATTCCCAAAACAACATATGGTGATTTATACGTTACGAATTTCGTTATTAAATCGGATACTTGTGGTAAGCTTAAAATAACAAAAAGTATGCCTGCTAATAAAACATCTGTTAGTTCAGAAAGTACCTTGATACCATTCTTGGTTGTGAAAAACTGAGATACAAGCTGGCTATCGCTCTCAGAAACAGGAATATTATCTGTAGGTAGATTTTTAATATCATCTTCCATCCTATCTAGTTTTGGGTCACTCATTTTACATACTAACATCTTCTTTAAGTCAAAAATGATTTTGAGTATTGTAGTAGAGTATACTTAAATTAATATATGGGAATCAAGAGTCTATCTACTTTATTGAGAAGATGTAACTTTGAGAGAGTTCATCTAAGTAAGTATAGATCAAAGAAGATTGCAATTGATATTTCACCATTTCTATTCAAGTACAGAATTATCTTTCAAGACGAGTGGCTTCAATCTTTTGTTAATCTCGTGTGTTGTCTCAGACGAAACGATATACATGCAATATTTATATATGACGGAATTGCTCCGACTGAAAAGCAATATGAGAAAGAATGCAGACGTAAAAAGAGAGATGATATTAAGACGAGAGCATGTGACCTTCAAACAGCTTTAGATAAATATGAGGAGACTGGTAAAGCAGATCCTATTCTTTTAAAAGTTGGACGTATTCATCTTCTCGAACAGGAATGTGGTATCATTGATAAACAGGCTATCATTGCTAGTATAGATAAATGCAAAAAGCAAACAGTGTCAATAACACACGATGATAAGATTGCTACCAAGAATCTATTAGAGAAACTTGGAGTTCCACATGTCAAGGCACCTGGAGAAGCAGAGAAGTTTGCATCAGAGCTTTTCAAAGCTGGACTTGTAGATGCCGTTTTGAGCGATGATACAGATGTGTTGATGTACGGTGTGACTATGATTTCTAAAATAGACACAAAGACAGAAACTGTACTGGAAATTGAGCAATCCGATTTGTTAAAGCAACTTGATTTATCATCCGAAAGTTTTAAACATTTATGTATTACCCTGGGCACAGATTACAATACTAACATAAAGGGTATAGGACCTATCAAGGCGCTTAATTTGATAAAGAAATATGGAACTATAGATGAGATTGCGAAAAATACAAATAATGATGTATCATGCCTGAACCATAAAAAGGTATTGGACTTATTTACATTAAACGATGTGAGTGATTTTCAGGTTCCACTTTGCAAGGAACCTGATCTTGATGCTCTTGCATCTCTCGGAATATATAACATTGACGGTATCAAGAGGGATTTATGTAAGATGTATATTTCACGCCGCGCCTTTCTCGATTAATTTTGATTTTGATTGAATAATTGAATGGTGTTACTAATTAGTTCGTAATTAGTAACTTTTTTATACTAATAAATGTCAACTGGATACACTGGTTACACTGGATATACAGGTCCAACTGGATATACTGGATACACGGGTTACACTGGATACACTGGAAATACAGGTCCCAGAGGATATACTGGTTATACCGGAACTACAGGAACTAAGGGCTTCACAGGATACACTGGATATACTGGTTACATAGGTCCCACTGGATATACTGGATATACGGGTTATACTGGATATACAGGATATACTGGACCCAGAGGATACACGGGTACTTCTACGAGTGCCTTATTTACAGGTTACACTGGTTACACTGGTTATACTGGTTATGGAGATACTGGAGACACTGGATATACTGGATATACTGGTTCTCCTGGTTATACGGGTTATACGGGTTATACGGGTTATACGGGTTATACGGGTTATACTGGACCAGCTGGTTCAACTGTATATACTGGTCCAACTGGTTCCACGGGCGAAATCAGACCTACTGTTGTTAATATGATGGGATGTGATAGTAGTCTAATTGCAAATACTCTCACGTGTTCAATGCAACAGGATCTAACAACAATAGGCACACCTAGTTTTAAGATGATAATTCCTGTTGATTCTAGAAATAATACCCTTATTGGAGACCACGCTGGTACAACTCTGTTAGACACAAGTACCCATAATGTATGTGTAGGATACTATGCTGGATCAAATGCAACTGGAAACTACAATACATATATAGGACAATACTGCGCTCAATATGCGACAGGAAAGGAAAATGTAGTTATTGGGGATGCTGCATTTCAATATGGTATTGGAAGAGATAATGTTATTGTTGGAAAAGATGCGTGTCCAAACAAGGCAAGTTGGTCTGTTATTATTGGTAATAATGCTGGTAAATCCGTCACATCATCTGAATTTGACGACGAACGTGTTTTGATAGGTACAAACGTCGGATATAATGATCAGAACACGTATAGGAATGTGTACGTTGGAAATTATGCCGGATATGGAGGCAGTACATCTACAAACACAACATCGAATGTTTTTGTTGGTTCTTATTGCGGTTATGGTGTTCAAACAGGTTCCTATAATGTTTGTGTAGGTACAGATTCAGCTAGAAGTTTAACCTCAGGTATAAAGAACGTATATATAGGTACTAATTCAGCAACTGGTACTTCAACAGGCTCTAATAATGTATGTATAGGATATTCTGCATCTCAATATACTGGAAGTGATAATTACTCTGTATGCCTAGGTTCAAATACAATTTCAACCTCTGACTCAATATCCATT
>Ga0172381_10000631_pt1 | contig 42772 bp, 26 predicted proteins | sample Leawel6488metaG_FD_119754 | JGI IMG/M metagenome (GOLD analysis project Ga0172381, IMG submission 119754) | Leachate microbial communities from a municipal landfill in Southern Ontario, Canada - Leachate well 64-88 metaG | ecosystem: Engineered > Solid waste > Landfill > Unclassified | place... | reverse complement strand
ATATGGAGGAAGTGGGAATGATATATTTTATGGTGTAGCGGTAGACTCTGATGATAATATCATCTGTGTAGGATATACTGGATCTGAAGGAGCTGGGAATTTGGATGCTCTAATAGAGAAGTTACCATCAACTATCCCTGGTGGTACTTTCACAGGGACAGTTCTTACTGGATTAACCATGGCTGATTCCACTCTGACATTAGCTGACTCTACGCTTACTTTGGCTGATTCTGCTCTTACCTTAGCTGACTCTGCTCTTACATTAGCTGATTCAGCTTTGACACTAGCTGACTCAGCCCTTACTCAAGAATCAGATATCCTCGATTAACTGACGAGTATGATGGATCATAAGTCCATCATACTCATTATTGTTCAATCCTTTCTACATACCTACTTCATTTTATAAGGTATGTTTATCAATATAAGGAGTTTTCCATGCCCACATCGTTCGAATTAGCCGAAGCTATGATTGAATTCGCAGCAGGTGATGCAGTAAACTGGAATCTGTTTACTTTACCTATCCCTAATAACATACTAGTCTATACCACCGATAGTAAGGTCTTTAAACGTGGAGACAATATTCATCTATACAGTGAATTACCAGATGGTCCATCAATAGAAAGTATAATTGCTGGCAGTGAATCCGGTATTGATATCCTCACTGTCTTAGTAGAAGAGGATGATGATTCGATCATAGTCATTGATGATGAGTTCTATGTTGCAAGCACAACAAAGCTAACCAGTATTATTAATCGTATCGCAGCTATTGAGAATAAAGACGCTATTCAAGAAGCAACGATGGATGCTGTGGTAGATCAATTTGCTCTTACTGATACAGGTATAGTGGTTGGTGATAATGAGAAATTAGCTATCATCGGGGGTCATCAAATCACACCCGGTGCCACTCCTTCGAGCATATCGATTTTAGCGTCTACTGCGCCTATCAACATACGAGGTATCAGTATATTCACTGACCAAGATTGCACTTTTCCAGCATCGATATTTTTTGTGGGTAATACGTATTATTTCAAGATGCGACCTCAGCATGATACGGTCGATACCGATGAGCTGACTCTTAATCTCATCGCATCTGTAGAAGATATAACAATAACTTCTCTCTTACGTGGGATGTTCTCCGTGGTGTTTACAGCTGTACCTATAACGGATATCACATTAACCGCTAGTGCAACCTATGGTACCGATAGTGTATCAACTATCATCACGATTCATGCAGATGTCATTAAATCCATTGATAATATCGCGGTTGGTGTATATGGTGGGAGTAGTGATAATGATTATTTCAAGAGAGTAGTTACTGACTCTAATGGGAATATCTTTGGGGTCGGAAATGAATATTCTTCAGGTTCTATGGGTATGATCGTTAAATTCGATCCGAATCTAACTATGTTGATGTGTAAAACATATGATCCTATTGGTAGTGCTGGATTGAGAGATATAGTAGTTGATTCTAATGATAATGTCTTTATCGTAGGGAACTATGGTGATGGAAGTCATTTAATTATCAAAGCTGATAACAATCTAAACATTATAAACCTCACACGCGTGGATGTAAACTCTTACGATTATTTTGCTGGAGTATGTGTTGATTCTCAAGATAACATCATTGCAGTCGGAGCTACGAACTTAGGAACCCATGATGGGTTTGTTATAAAGTTTGATAATGATCTTAATAAAATAGCCTCGCGTCTTCACTATCCTGGTTGGTCAGAATTTTACAGTGTAGCTGTGGATTCTGATGATAATATCTATTGTATAGGTGCTACATCAATGGCGACCTATGGTGGAACAGATGGGTTAATTGTAAAGTTCGATTCAGATCTGGTTTTTGTATCGAGTAAAATATATGGTGGTACAAAAGATGAGGTATTTTGTGACATAGTTATTGATTCGTCGAATAACATCATCGTTGTTGGGTCTACTGAGATCGTCTCTGATGTACGTGATGGTCTTATCGTGAAATTTGATACCAGTCTCGCTATTGTTGCTCAAAAGAGGTATAGTGGGGATGGTAATAGTTATTTCTATGGTGTAATTGTAAATAGTATTGGAGATATCATCTGCGTTGGATACTCGTATAATTTAGAATCTAGTTCATTAGACTGTATATTAATCAAGCTTGATATTAGCTTGAATATACTCAATTGTAAGATATATGGAGGGAGTAATAGTGACATCCTTTATGGAGTAGAAATAGATTCTTCTGATAATATTATCTGTGCTGGATATACTAAATCTGAAGGAGCTGGTGACTATGATGCATTGATTGTCAAGATATCATCTTCAATCCCTAGCGGATCTTTCACTGGTACGGTCTTATCAGCTATGACGATGTCTGATCTTGTGATCACCTTAACTGACGTGACTCATTCGATTAAAGATTCTAGCGTGAACCCTTCTAATCCATCAACTGCTATAAGGGCTTCCAGTGCTAGTTTTACAACCACTACGCTTACTTATGAGATAGATATTCTTTCGTAATTTATTAAATAACTACATCAGCGCCTATAGTGGCGCTGATGTAGTTATCATTCAATGTATACTATATTCTATCTTTGTATATCTTGTCTGGACAGATTGAATATAGCAAGATTAACGATGTCGCTGTTAGAACTAAGTTTGAGTTTCATATCAGCGCCGACTACCGACGATATACTTTCCATGTTATCATTTATATCATCATTTCCTTCTTTTGACCAAGTAGCAGTATTCGATACAATATCACCATCAAAGTCAGCTGATAATGCCTGGAGTCTACATTGGTGTACAATAAGACTCTCATGGTATGGATTAACTATGATAGGATAATGAGGAACACTTATACGTAAACCGCTATCAAATACAACTTCTACCATCTTCGAGGGATTCGTTGTGATAATATGCATTTTCGACGGATAAATAGATCCATCTTCTAACGCTGGATAACGTGTAATAAAGTTGTGTTTATCTGAAGCTATCTGTACACTTGCTAAATACAAAGCCTCAACCCACCGCAATGGTTGTATATCTTTCTTACCAAATACCTCTCCATCCTTAACAACCATCTGCTCAAGATCTGTCTTCGTTTTAGCTATATAGACTTTATCCTTAATCGAATAGCATAATAGCAACCAATACATCTTACCTTTGTTATCCCATATGGCTATAGGACTTTCTCGAAAACCAACATGCTTGAATTGATTGATTATCCTATTTACGCCATCTGATGTAGTGTATCTATTTACTTCGGCAGGTTTCAATACAACATATTCGATTTCCTGTGTAGCCGGATTGGTCACTGCTACATTCTCTGTAGCGCCATGAACAAAGATCTCCCCATACAGTTTCTTAAGAACATAATGAGTGAAAAAAGGCTGAAGACTCTTAATGGTATTGAGCATAGGAACCATCGTTTCATCAGCCTTGATATTACTAGGATCATCAGGAGTATCTGCTTCACTGATGGGTACACTAATAACATTACGAGTGGAATATGCTATCTTTCTTGCACCATAGTGCTTTTGAAAGAAACCACCTTTACCTGAAATAACATTCATGATGTAGTCGTGAACATCACCAACTCTGATCTGGATCTGATAACGTATCCCATCGAATATCTTATCTTCTGATAATCTATAACTCGATAAGCTTGTTGTCAGATTGATGACAGCCATATAGAGTTTATTGATGTCATCTTTAGAGAGACGAGCTGACTTCAGATCGAGATCTCTTAATCCTGCTGGAAGACAGATAAGATCAGATATGGTCAATCTATCATTGTACTTACTTAATAGCTTAAAAGTATTGCTTGCACGTAATGCTGTTGGTGCTTTACCTTTACCAAGCTCATGTATATGTGAAATGAAGAACTGATATCCAGTGTTAGCTCCAGGAGTATTAGAACTTGCAAGCTCAAATGAATGGGTCTCTTCATCGAAGATAGCAAATTGCTTACCGGACATGATAGAAGTATATATACTCTTAGGTTGAATATTAGTAGCAAATATCCTTGGATGAATGATCGTCGTATTAAGAGTGATAATAGCCTCATTAACGAATCTATCCATGGAGGTGATACTACCGAATATCTCTTCAGAGAAAAGACCTTGAGGGTGAAACTTCATAGAGTTAGGTTCGAAGACGTTCGGTGAGGTCACTTTTGGAAGATTGTGGTCTTGAACATAAGTGAGTGAATCGATGAGTTCGAGTCTAGTTGCAGGACGATTCAAGATCTCATTTATTTCAGGAGGAATTATAATACCCATGGTAAACCCCAATGTCGAATATTCAGTGGATTATCCTGTATAAGCAATAGTATGACGGTTTATAACCAATATCGTAGTATCGTCAAGATGCTTACCATTATACCTCAAAACCTATAGGAATAGAAAGAGATGAGTAAAACAGCTTACACCATCGGCAAGAGAATGATCGAGAAAGATATGTTCATCGTGAATAGAGTGTATGTCGATATCAATTTCTTGAAATACGTGAAACTTGGGTGGATCGTTAGTCATCAGGATCTAGCCATGAGGCACTATACGGGTATATACGATATCGTCAGTAGTGAGAGCTTCATCACACGGAATACGGATGATCCAGAGATCCTTTTCAGAGACGACCAAGATATCCTTGATCTTCTTCGTATTCCTAATCTTCGATCTGAGGATATCATTTTCACAGTCAGTCCTGTCTGGGATGGTACTATAGAATTCATCCAGAAAGGGTGCTTGATCAGTGATGCTGCAAAGAAAGTTATCGGTATAAAATCACCAACCACCATCGCCATAGATCTAAGTTCTCTACCCAATCTTTCCAATGTATTACGCGATCGTATCGTTGAAGAATACACTGAATTATTTGGTACGAATATAGAACTCATCGACACACAACCAGCTACCAATGACATCCTCAATTTCGACGCTTATTATGTACAAGATATAGCGTCATTCAGTCGAACGTACATCGATGCTCTTAATGAAGAACGCTTTGGAGAAAAGCATATCTTTTGCAGTGAGCTTCTCCCACTTAAAGATGTTCCGAATATTAAAGAAGACGATATTCCTACATTATTCAAATGCATCAACTTAACAATGTCAGCTGCATCCCTATTCCACATCATACCTCCATTTCCATGTTTAACATAGAGAGATCACTATGGCTACTAATTTTGACGATCCTTATCAAGATGATGAATTTGATTTTAAGAAGATGTACAGTAAGCTGGATGCTCCTGATACGAAAACACCTTCTGATCCATCAGATACCATCACCAATGCTGACAAACCGGTATATACCCCTAAAGGAAAGAAATATCATTTCAGTAATGATACCAAAAGTCTTTCTGATATAGGAAATATAATCAAAAGAGAATTCGCTAAAGGTAAATCACGTGGTGTGAAAACCACACGTATAGCTGAGGCTAATAAATCTGCTGCTATCAAAAACATCGCTCCAGCTATAGCTCGAGATAAAGCTATATCAAGAACCTGGGAACCTAAAGTCAAGAAACTCTTACCAAGAGACATCTACAGTAAGAAAGCCCCTCGTTCCATACCAAGATCAAACAAGTCGTTAGATCAAACCGATCAGCTTGTACACGTATTAACACAACAAAAGAACATCAGTATCGATCAGTTCATCAGATCGAAAACCAGTGACATGATTAACCAGAGTATGACTCAAGCTAATCATGCTTCTAATCTATCTGTACTGAATCGTATACTCGATACAACCAAGCGTAATCACCAATTTATCGAAGGTCCTCTTCGTAAATACCTGATGACAAGTATCGATCTTAAGTTTAGACATATTTTCCTGACGAAAGATCTTGTCAAACATACGAAAGGATTGATATCAACCTTATCGCTTAAACTTGATTCTATCAAGCATAATACCGCCTTATCAGAAGTGAATAAAATATCTGCATTTGGTGAGCTCAAGCGGACGATTCGTATAAGAGGGAATACTTTTCTTGCTGATACTTTACTTGGAACAATCAAAGAACCGGTTGGTAATTTCATCAAGGAGGTGATGGAGAATGCTAAGAAGAAAGTATCGAGTAAGCTTGGTAAGTCTTATAATTCTCCTATAGAGTTTGATCAAGAAGATGAGACCAATACCAAGATAGGTAAACTAGCTTCAGCCCTTAAGAAGACTAATAAATCTCAATCGTTTCAAGCTCCAGATCTAACAACAGTCTATGGCAACAGCACTAAACTCAAGCAGGGAAAGAACTTCTTATCAGCCCTGAAACCCTCAGGAACTTCAGCTGGTATATCTGGATTCGAAAAACGAAGTACCGATACAGTTGATTTTAACTTGCTCACTCGTAGAAGTATAACAGATATCATACCTGGATTCTTATCAAGAATCCATCAACAGTCAACATCTATAGCACAGATGTTGAATTTCACTATGCGTCAAAAGATGCCTAAGGAACAACAACGGGCTTTTGATAAAGCAGCTACAGCCCATGCTTTAGTATTTGACCGTATCACCGAAGACTTTTCTCAACCAGATGTTGCTAAAGCAAATATGTACAATAAACTCTTTGGCTCTAAAGCTTCTCGTACGGAAGAGATCAAGCCTCTGATAGATCAGATGAGAAGTAGCTTCAAAGAACATGGAGGTGAGGATAGAGAGTTTGTTAACTCATTACCAAATATCATCACCTTTGTTACGAATATAGCTAAGCATGCTAAGATCGTCAAACTCGATAGCATCAAACGTTACCTGAATGGTGAAGAGCTCTCTGAATTCGAGACCAAGTATCTTGATGCTGCTTTAGTAGATGTCCCAAAAAGAGAGTATAAACCTCTTCTTGAAGTATTAGGGACCACCTTCTTTAAAGATCAAGGTAAAGGGGACGTTGACAAAGACGCTGCCCTTAACATTGGTGAATCATTAAGGACTTTATCAGCTAAACGTAGTAAGGTGCTTCCTGATCTTATTCGTCTTGCTGCTGACGGTGGTGCCCGTAATAACGATTTTATCAATAATAAAGGATTGGTGGATCATTCCGCTATCAGGGCTATGCAATCGGATGTTGATATCGATAGTCTTCTTGGTAAAGCTGGTCTTCCTCCTATTAGAAATAAATCAGAATCGAAGTTCAAGATACCAAAAGAACTCCAAGACCAGGTGAAAGAGAAACTCAAATCTGTAGGCTCTAGTTACGAGGCTATCCAAAATTCTGTATCAGAAGGAGCTAAAGTCTTAAAGACGATCATAGCTGAACGTATATCGGATATACATTCACCTATACATTCATCTAAGAAATACAACTCTGTTGAGCAATCTACAGAAGCTTCTACTGAAAGTAAGACGGTATCGACTTTAGCTGATATCAAGAAGACCTTAGTAGATCAGTTCAGTATGTCAAACGCTTTTGACAACACTAAGATCCAAATAGCTAATCAAATGCTGATGGCGTTGAGTAGACAAGGTGGAGATAAAGTCACAAATACTGATATTGATAATCAGCTCCCTATCTGGGCTCAAGTTGTTAAGATGCCCTTTACTTTAGGAAGTAAACTTGGTAAGCTTGGTGGTAAAGGATTATCGATGTATCTTAAAGGAATGGGGCGTTTCTATTCCGGTTTGTTTAAGATGATCACAGGTCTTGTCAGCCGTAATAAATCAAAAGGTGGTTCTCTGTTAAAAGGAGCTATGGCTTTTGGAAAAGCGGGTGGTGGGCTTCTTGGTACATTATTATCTGGATATGCTGGGATGTATGGTACAGGACTGAAGCTCTTAGGAAAAGGAGCAATGAAAGCAGGTAAGTTCTTATTATCCTCCAAACCTAAGAATCCTTATATCGATGTTTATCGTAAGAATGAAGTCGATATAACTAGACCATTGATCCAAGGTAAACTTATTAAGGAAGGAAGGTATATCTTCAGTGATGGTTCTCCAGTAGAAAGTAGCTACTCCATCAAACAACCTGTTCTTGATGCTGAAACTCGTCAGATAGTAATATCTCAAGATGACATCGATCATGGATTGGTTGATAATAATAACAAACGTATCGTTAAACGATCTATTGTAGGCAAACTGATAGGAGGAGCATTCAACCTCGGTGTTAAAGGGGTAAAAGGTTATGCTAAATTCCTCGGTAGCATTGCTGGAACAGCTGCTCATGTTGCTCGCAATGGTCTAGGATTCCGTAAAGGTAAGAAAGGTAAAGGTGAAGGGCTCGAGGATAGTGATATCAAGACGCTTATCACGAATCATCTTATTACTATTACTGACATGATGAAACCTATAACAGCATACTACTCTCAAAAGAACATGCGTGAAGGTAGCTATGAAGATTATAGACGTGATCGTTCAGAAGAAGCTGGAGCTGCAAAGAAGAAGCGAGCACGTGATTTGAAAACCGAGAAAGATAATGCCGCCTCCGACAAAAAGAAGAGAACTAAGAGTGGTGTTCTCGGAGCTGTAGCGGCTCTCTTCGGTGGTGGGGATGATGATAAAGAATCAAGTGGACCAATGTCAAGTATAATCAATTATCTTGGTGGTGGTTATCTCCTTGGTAAAGCTAAAGGACTCTTTGGTAAGAAAGTAGCAGGAGAAGTTGCTAAAGGTGCTGTAAAGAAAGGTCTTCTCAGAAGCACTTTTGGTTTCCTAGCACGCTCTGCTATAAGTCAAGGTATTCGTACAGGTGTAATATCTGTAGCAAGCGCTTTAGCTACAGCTGCCTCCTCACCTGCTATTCTAGCAGGATTAGCTGTTGGTGGCATAGCAGGTGGTGGAACTATTCTTTATAACTGGAAACGAGGGAAAGATCGTCGTAAAAGCATAACCGAATATCGAAGTGTTATCTATCGAGTACCTAGAGATAAACTGAACGTATTAGTGAAATTCGAGGATTCTCTTGATAAGGCTATGCGTAGTAAAGTAGGAACAAGTGTAAGAACTGACGCTATGCGTAAGTTCATAAAAGACTTTGGTTTTAATCCTGATGATCCTGATGAATTCGAATTCTTCAAATACTGGTACGCTTCAGTATTCTTTCCTATATTTCAGGCGAGTCGTGATCTATTTAAGACCAATTACAATGTAGACTTCGATGATCAAGATGACCTCACTGATACACAGCTTAATGAATATTATGCTGCTCTTAAAGAGTCTTCTATCTGTAAGGAACTAGATGACATCTCTGTTGAGTTATCTCGAGATGGATTCAAGTATTGGGAACATAATGGTAAGAAGGCAGGTGACAACTATGGTAATATAGGTAAAGCCAATATAAATGAACGTAAAGATATGATCTCTGAACTCACTATGGCCCCATCTCATAGACCATCTATGAATATCTCATTGAATCATAAAGCTATGGCTATGGAAGCAGGATCTACTTATTCTACTTTGACTGGTAAAAGAATTAACACCTATCATTCAATATCTCCAGCTCCTAGCCATGGTCCAGCTTTTTCTGGAAAGTCATCAAGCAAAAATGCTGGTCCAGGACGTTCATTTCAGGAATCGATGAAGGCTTCAGGAAGTAATTATAAGACACCACTAGTTCAGACGAAGTCAAAACGTAAAGGAAAAGGTGGATGGTCTGTGAGTTGGAAATCCGTCCAAGATAAGATCGTTGACCAATTAGTAGGTCTCGGATGGACAGAAGAACAGGCGATTGGTATCACTGCTAATATCAAGAAAGAGAGTAGTGGTAATGAAAGCGCTGTAGGTGATAGTGGATTAGCGTATGGCATTGCTCAATGGCATCCTGATCGTCAACGTAATTTTCAAGCGTGGGCAGGTAAACCTATACAAGGGTCAAGCCTAGCTGAACAAGTCGCATTCATGGACTATGAAATGCGATGGGGTGAAGAAAAGAATGCAGGTGATAAACTCAAGAAAGCAACGAACGCTCAAGAAGCTGCTGGTATTGTTTCTAAGTTCTACGAGAGACCTAGAGCTAGAGAGAGAGAAGCTTCAGAACGTGGTGATATTGCTGCTACTATAGCTGGGAATAGAGCTGAAACAGTCGATTCAAGAAAAGCGGAAGAGATTGCTGGTGCTTCTACTACTGAAGGTAAACCTGGTGAGAATACAAATAGTGCTCCGGTAATGAGTGAAACAGCATCTGCACCATCAGCTGGAAGTACGACGTCTGCATCTGTACCTCCACCATCAACTGAAGTAGCTGTTGGATCAGCACCTGTCATATCACCTTCACCTGGAGCATCTTCTACTACTGTAGCCTCAGGATCCGTTGATACGGATAAGGTGAAAGGTCAGGTTAATTCAGCTCTTGATTATCAGCTTAATCGGATCCTTCAAGAAGGTCGTCAGAAAGCTGGTGTCAGTACTACGCAGCCTGCTCCAGCTGCATCTAGCATCACTCGTAGTGCTACTCCTGTAGCACCGACTGCTGGAGTCACGGTGGTTGATCCTGAAAGTAAAACACAGACTGGTCTCCTGTCTGAGCAGAATCAGCTACTGAGTAGGATCGTTGCTCTGCTTGGTAACACTAATAGTGGCGACAAATCCAAAGATGATAAGAACAAAGCAGAACTGGATGATACTCGTATCTTAGCTAAGTTGGATGGGGTCATAGCCTCCATTGGCCAAGCAGTGTCTGGTGGAGCTCAACAAACTAACACTACTACAGGAACAGCGTCAAGTCAGCGTACTGTTGAAAGAACTACGAATTCTGGTATTGACGTAGGACGTGTGAGTATGGCATCGGATGTAGGGTAAATAGAAGACACGGTACCAATCTACCCTATCACAGGTAGATTGGTACCGATTAATACATCTTTTTGAAATTGGGCAATAGTATGACATTGTCTAATACGTATTAATGAACCACCACCTGAGGATAAACTGATGGCTTCATCTGAAAGTTATGTACAAGCTGTGGATAGTAAATATATCACTCGAGTAGCATTGGGTGATAGTTATACAACAAATAAGGAAGCCATCTCCCGTATGCTGGATGATGGTACAGCTGCTAATACCACCGCATTAGCCGCTATATTGGGAGCATTACCAAGCTACTCTCTTACAGCAAAGCGTAGAGATACTACCTTAGGCGGTAATGATGCGATCAACTGTTATTATCAATTTAACGAAAATGATGATCTTATTCACCCTATAAATAAAACCAATACCTCTGACACGGGTGGAATGGGAAGAGTCTACAATGAGACCTTTGATGAACAACAACAGCTTCTCTATCTTTCGTTTGGTGTCCCGGATTTCTCAAGTGCTTCTGAATTTCTGAAGAACGCATTCAATGCAGAGTTAGCCTCATTGATGAATACTGGTGATAACAGTATTATCGGTATGGCAGGTAGGTTTCTTGGAAAAGTCGCTGGTACAGTTTTAGTATTTCCTTTTCTCCCTTTGAAACTCGCGGTTGATCTATTAACGAATACGGCTACTCCAACCAAGTATTACGATTTCAAACCAACTCAAGCGTTGTATTATAGAGTAGTGAATACAATGTTAGCACATCTAGCTGTTAATATGAACTTAGCCTCAACTGAGGCAGATAACCTGACTGATGGCATACCTGATATTCTCAAGAAGCATGGACTTGATATCCTTACCATATTGAGTCGTAAGCATTGGTATGATCGTCTTAGTGAAGCCGGATCTACGACATCTCCTAATACTGATGAGATGCTTAAGATATTATCTACAGATCCGATGTATGAACAGAACATGTGGAAGAACGCAACAACTGGAGCAAATCTGGGATTCACTGAGGCTTTACGGTATGTTGGTTTTAGGATCGAGAAATCAGCTGATAGCTCGGAAACCGCTTCAAATACCACAAAAGAACCAGAGATCCTTAACCTGATTAATTCCCAGGTTCAAGCTGGTAAAGATAGAACCATCAATTGGAAACCACTCGAGAACACCACAATTGGATCGCTTGTAGGTAACGTATATAAAGGTATAGAAAGCATCTTCAGTGGTGTGGCTGATAGTTTGAATATCCAAGGTGGTATAGAAATGTTAAAAGGATCTGGGTTTGTTGATATCCCAGATGTATGGGCGAGTAGTTCTTTTCAAAAGAGCTACTCCTTCGATTTTCAACTCAGAACACCATTCGGAGATCCATTCTCAGTATTCTACTCTCTCTATGTTCCGTTGGTTATGTTGATAGCTGGAGCTTTTCCAAGATCCACTGGGCAGAACTCTTATACTTCTCCTTTTCTTGTAAGAGCTTACTGTAAAGGTATGTTTGCCATACCATTGGGTATCATTGACAGTATCACTATTAAGCGAGGTGCTGCTGAATACGGATGGTCAGCTGATATGCTTCCTACGCAAATCGATATATCTTTTACTATCAAAGATCTATCGCCAATTATGCATATGGCTATCGCTGATGGTGGTTTTTCCAACTGGATGAATATTCTAGGTCAGAACTCTACTTTTCAAGAATATCTCCTTACTTTGTCTGGTGTTAATATCGCTCAAAGATCTCTGAAGCTTGACCTCTTATCAAAAAGGTCAAAAGCTCTTCTTAAGATCCTATCGAATAATAAACTCAACCCTATCATGGTTGGATTCTCTTTAGCGAATACAAAACTCGGGAGACTGATCACCAAGATAACCCCAATAAGTCGTCTCCCTGGGAGTACCAATATCCCGAAAATACAATAAACATACCCTTCCACTTCAGGAGATAAAGAATAATGGATAATACCTCTATCGAAGCCGCTCAAGAGTTCCTCACTGATTACGGCGTGTTCGAGAAAACCAACATGATACGAAGAACGTCCGATCTTATCAAGCGTGTCGCTAATAGTGGACCTCATATGGTTCTTCCTAAAAACGTCATGCTTCATATGTTTGATAATATCTCCCATAGCGATCAAAGCACTGACACATTTGATGAGACCAAATACCCTTTCCTTAATACCAAAGGAACGATGAAGTATCTTCATCATTTCACTGATCTGGATGCTATCGATAAGCAGAGCCTCAGTAAGTTCTCTCATCGTATCTACAGATCGAAGCTCATAGAGAACTTAAAGAGATACAGCATCGATCATCGTAAGCTCTTCATCCCTGCCTTGAAGCTTGATCCTATCATAGGAAATAAGAACGTTATCATCATCGAGAATTACAACCCTTTGTATCGGATGCTCGCAACGAGTCTACGCCCCATCTATCAGTACTATCGATACAGAGCATTCATGACAACTATTCTTCAGAATACAATCAAGTACGATCGCCAACATGTATTAGTTATTCCTGTACCTGACACATTCACTTATGTCAGGTCAACTATGTTAGCGATCGTTCAGTCCAAAGAAGTATCAGCCCAGCGGTTGAGTAGTGGTGATCACTTCTCTTTCTTCATCATCGATCTGATCTCTTTGCTTCTAGATAACAATACGAAGTTATCTACGTTCAATCAAATAGGATTTCGTTATCTGAAAACACTCAATATCATGCTCACCCATAAAGATAAGAGCATCATCTTCAATATAGGGAAGTTAGCTTCGTTAGCTAAGACCAAGTCCTATGTTTTTAGCTTCATTGATAACATCTCAAGAATCTCCGGAGTGAATATTCCGGTCACTGAATTACCTGATGAGAATGCTGATGATGATCAACCTGATCAGGATGAATCTGATGATGTAGCAACTGATACTCAACCTATCATCTCTGTCACTCAAAAACAAGAAAAAGAGTTACAGAATATCATCCAAAATGCTCCTGATTTATCGAAGGAAAAAGAGGCTGATAAGACTGTAAATTCACCTCCTCCTGACACTGGTCAGACCCTTGATGAAACACCGATCTCAAAACCAGATGAATCATCATCTTTTGTAGAGATTGATGCTATCTCACGAGTTCTACCTATAGGAGTTGCTCCCTCTCAAAAACAGATCGATCGAATAGCAGCTTTATCTACAAAGCACCTTTCGATTACCATACCAACATCAAAAGGTTTCACCACTATCAAAGAGATCTTGAATACACCTGTAGATATCAAGGTAGAACCTACAGCTCTGAACATCCATGGTGGTAATGATATTGAACCATCGATGATGCTGACCGCAACGAAAGCCTTTGATCAAGGCTATCATGAAAAGCTCTTCAGAAAGGATATCATTGAGAGTGTAGTTTCTTTTAAAGAGAACGGTCTCTTCCTTACTGATTACAATGAGAAGAACGAATATAACAGCTTCACCCGAGTAAAACACGTGAAGGCTACTTTTCACGATATCAAAGGTAAACAACATACGATTAATTTCAAATTACCTATGCCTGATAGCGAAGGATACTATCTTGTTAATGGTGTACGCCTCAGTATGTCCAAACAGTTAGTGAATATTCCTATATGTAAAATATCACCTACTCGGGTATCTCTGATATCGAATTACAATAAGACCCTTGTAGATAAGGTGCAGTCGTCACGTCATTCTTTATCTGAGTATCTTGCTAATAAAGCAGGTGATCTTAATATCAAACTCATTCCTCATCGTAATACCTATGTTGGGATTACAGCTCCTTACGATTACAAGCAATTAGGAGCCTCGTTTGGTAGGATAACCACTGAGACGCATACCTTTTTCTTCGATTATCACAATAGGTATGAAGAAGGAGCATCAGGGATTGAATCTCTGGCTGTATCGTTGGAAGAGTATGAAAGTAAGTATGGTGTATTAATGGGATATGTGAATGAAAACAAGCAGCAATGCGTTTTCATGAACGCTTCTAACCTTTGCGTTATAGTCGATCTGAGGACTGGGAATATCGTAGAAAAAGATACCCCTATCTCCTCTTATTTTGGTGAGTTCCAAGTACCCACCGAATGGTGTGATCTCAAGATCCTCGATAAGAATCTTCCCATCGTATTCATCTTGGGATACCGTTATGGTTTAACAGCTATCTTGAAAAACCTCAAGATCAAACATCGGATCGTTAAGCTTCGTGAGACGATGCATCTCAAGAACACCGAGATAGCTATAATATTCAGCGATTGTAAACTCATCTTCGATAGGTATCCTCTTGAGCATAGCTACATCTTAGCTGGTTTCTCGATGTTCCCTACTATGAAGAATTATACCATGCTCGAGTTGGATGATAAAGACGTTTATTACCGTCTCCTATCTGATAAAGGTATGAGTATGAACTACCTTAAAGGTATCGACGCTTACTTTAACTTCTTCATCGACCCCATTACAAAAGATGTTCTTCAAAGAATGGGGGAACCAACCAACACCAGAGATCTATTGATTCGTTCTATTGATCTCCTAGTGAATACTGTTGATAAATCTACCAGTGCTGCTAGCAATTTCAGGCTTCGATCTACTGAAAGATTACCAGCTATGATCTACAATGAGATTGCCAGACAGTATGCAAACTACATCAATAGTAATTTTAAAGATAGTAGTTTCAGTATCAATACCGAGGCTATTTTCCAACGTATCATCCAAGATGAAACGATGACTTTACGTGAGGACCTTAATCCTATTCACGCTATCAAAGAAGTCAACAGAGTCACGTATTCAGGGTTCGGAGGACGTTCCTCAGAGGCCTTTGTAGCTCGTGATCGTAAGTATCCACGTGACGCTATTGGTATCTTGGCGGAGACAACAACTGATAGTGGAAGCGTTGGTATGGTCACTGCTCTTACAGGTAATCCTAAGATCAAGAATCTTCGAGGGATGTTCGAAACCGATAGCACTGCATTGAACACTACCAACATCCTTAGCGATGTGGCATTATTGATGCCTAACTCAACGCATAATGATCCGAAACGTTCCAACTTTTCTAACGTACAGATCACACATCATATTCCTACGCCTAACCTTAAACCGATGCGTTTACGTACAGGTTATGAGCTGGTTATTCCTCAGAAGACCAGTGGAGTATTTGTAGGAAAAGCGAAATACGATGGAGTCATAACTGGTATAGATTCCACCTTAGGACTTGTCTCTGTAACGTATAGTAATAAGACGACTGATGTTTTCGAGTATGGAGATATTCGAGGAGAATCTTCTGGTATGGCAGTTAACCACAAGATAGGGATAGTACCAGATATGAAAGTAGGATCACGCTTTAAGAAGGATGATCCGATCGTGTATCATTCTGAGTTCTTTCAATTCGATCCTATTACTAGACAACTCGCGTGGTGTCATGGCGTTCCAGCCAACGTGGCTATCATGGCTAAAGATGTTACGCTTGAAGACAGTAGTATGATATCGGCTGAGTTTGCTTCTAAACTCAAATTCGATAGCATCTATGCAAGACCTATCACTATCACTTCAGACATGATAATCGATAACTTTGCTGATATTGGAACAAAGGTAGCATTCAATGATTCATTGATCCAACTTCGTTATGAAGATACGATGAATGTCATTGATAATGTTGATGAGCTTTTTGATGATCTGAAGCAAGTCAATTATAGGTGTAAACATGAAGGAGAGATCGTAGATATACAAGTTTATCATGTAGCCGAAACTCTCAATGAATCCTTAACTCGATTCGTTAATAAGGTTACCTATAAAGCCAGGCGTAAGGCTAATGTAGCTAAAGGAACTGTTAAAGAAGCATCCTTATCTCACGTGAGTATGGTACCGGCTGGTACACGTATCAGAGGAGTCCAACTCGGTGATACAGATCTCTTGATCGTCTTCCATATCAAGTCCAGTATCGAGAATGGTATCGGTGATAAGATCGTAGTTGCTGGTATGCTGAAATCGGTAATCGGACGTATTGAAAGTCGTCCTATGACTGCTGATACGGGAGATGCTATTGACGTTGTCTTTGGAAGTAATAGTCTCTTCGACCGTATCACACCAGGTGAGCTTATCAATGGTATATCAGATAAGATCCTGGAGAAAGCTGAAGAAGATGTATTGAAGATGTATTTTGATGAATAACCTATAAACATCTCCTACCCGACGTCACAGAGACGTCGGGTAGGAGGTAGCTTTTGTTTTTCTATTCGTTTTAGGATTACTCAGCTTTAGCCTTAGCTTTGATGGCAGCTTTGGCGATCCGAAGAGCTGCTCCATTGATACGGTACATGAAGGAGATAGATGCCCGAATAAGATCTTTATTAGCGCTCAGAATATCTTTGATGTCAGCGGTGGCTTTCTTGTAAGCCTTCTTATCATCTTCAGAAACCTCAGCATCTTTACCGACTTTCTTCTTCAGGGTATCGACAACGCCCTTGCAGACTTTGATGGTACCTTCCAGTTCTTTCTCAAGACCGGCAGCTTCTTTCGTGATCTCAAGAGCGGCTTTTACAGCCTCTTTTGCATCAGATGCTTTCCAATTCAGTGAGGTCAAGGTGCCACTGGTAGGAAGCATGGTTGGTTTAACAGAGGATACCTCGAGACCTTTATCGGTTACTGCAACTTTAAGGCCGAGTCCAGTTTCAACAGCGTTATCACCATGGATACCCATGAGAACTGCGCCAGCTTTCTTGGAGATCTCAGTAACCTTATCAACCGACAGTGAAGATCCGTTCATCAGGGATTCGAGATCAGCCGCTACTTTACTCAGAGAACCGGAACCGATTACAGAAAGAACGTGTTTTCCAGCCTTGGCCATTGCCTGAAAATCATTCTTGGAGTAGGACTTGACTTCCATCTTACCAAAAGATTCTTCATCGGGAGTGGCACTCTCGAGATTCTTCTGAGCGGCAAGCAAAGCTGTATTATGGGATTTTACTGATTTGATGATGATCGGTGCCAATTTGACAACCAAGGTACCGACAATAGCTACACCAACAACAGCTGCATATCCCCAAGGAGGGAGACCAACAATCTTCCAAGTAGCAGCAACAGCTGGAGAAGATAATGATGACGAGGCAAGTTTCACCAATGCACCATCGATACCTTCAACAGCAGCCGTGGCATTTGCATCTTTAACCGGAACATCGCCCAATTCTTCATATGCACAACAGATACCAGCAGCAGGAAGTTCGCCATCAGGATCAACAGCAATCATCATACCAGCGGAGATACCGTATTTATCGATGGAATCACGGATACCTTTGAGACGTTTCACAGATACTTCGATTTCTTCGAGAGACATATCAGCCTTGGCGATATCATCCTCAGCTTCGATATAATCGAATTCATCTTCCATCACTGCCAGCATCGCGGCATCAAGATTATCAACAGATTGAGTAACCTCATCGTTGATACCATCTTCAAGTCCTTCCAAAGAGAACAGCAATTTACCTTTACTCATTTTCTTATACTCCTTATTATTCAGTAATACATTGAATGGTGCTGCATATGATAATCTATGCAGCACCATTATTATTCAGCACAGATGATACTAACTATCTGTATCTCATATTATCCGGCAGGATTGTTATTTCTTGGATTTGATTGCTGCCGAGGTTACATTGAGAGCCGAGTTGGATACTTTACGCATTGACCGTTCGGTTGCTTGGATCAATTTAATGCTGATACCGATTATCCGATTAGAGCTGTTGACAGTATACTTAAACGCAGCTTTTTGCTCAGCGTTGTATTCGCCAGCTTTCTTGGTGATGGTCTTCAGCATAGAGCTGTAGGTCTTACAAAGCTCGGCGAGAGCTTTGATCTTTGCGGTGACCACGTCAGCGGAAGCAACTATCTTCGTAGCCGAAGCGATAGCACCTTGGGCATCTTTAGCAGCCCATCCGATCTCACCTGCTACGGCTTTCTTATACGGAACAACCGATTTAGAAGTTGAAATCGTAACGAAATTATCAGCATCAATAGCTATTGAGATACCAAGAGCTGCTGCAACGTCGTCGGATGCTATCGGTTTGAGAAGAGCCGCAATTTGACCCATGGTTCCTTTTACTTGATCGATATCTGACTTACCGGCAGCAATAGATTTCTCCAGATCGCCTAATACTTTTACCAGCGTACCACCACCGATAGCTTTAATTACTTTATCGGCAGCCGTAACGGTTTTATCGAAATCAGCTTTACTCAGGGTTCGGATGCTTCTCGCTTTGAATTTGTCTTCATTGATATCAGGTACGGATTTCAATTTCTTACCAGCAACCAGCAAAGCTGCTTGTTGGGATTTAAAAGCTCTACCAACGGAGATAAAATAAGCAATATACATCTTAGCTGCTTTAGTGAATAGTGTAAGATAGCCAGTGATGATCTTAGCGATGCCACCGGCAATACCTTCAACCGCAGCCGTAGCCGTTTCATCTTTCACCGGGATATCGCCCAGCTCTTCATACGATCCGAGAATACCAGCAGCAACCAACTCACCATCAGGATCAGCAGCAGCCATCATACCAGCGGAAAGGCCATGCTTGGTGATCGCAGCAGCGATGCTTTCGAGACGCTCAACGGAACCTTCGGCTTCCTCAACAAGATCATCGATATCATCAAGCTCGTCGATTTCTTCTTCGAGTTCCTTCTCATCTTCCATCACTGCCAGCATCGCGGCATCGAATTCATCATCGGTGACAACCTCATCGTTGATACCATCTCCAAGTCCTTCTAAAGAGAACAGCAATTTACCTTTACTCATTTTCTTACTCCATGTTTCGTGTTTGTCATGACAACTGTAAGTACAACGTTTCTTAAACCGGTTTAAACTAGCTTCGATAAAGCAACCACATCGAAAAGAAACTCTTTCTCGATACCACCGATAGGTCGATTAGAATTGATAACCGCTTCAGGTAAAAGCTGTTCGTATTTGAAACAGCATATAATACCTGTCAACGATATCACTCCTAATGAAGTGTATTTTCCGAGTTCAGGAGAAAGCTTCTCCATCTGCCACTTCCGACACATCTCTGGGCTTGTGTATTCCTTTTTGCCCAATGTCAATAAGACACTGGCTACTTTCGCTACCAGATAACCAAGGATGATAACGCTACGCATAGAATCAGCTTCAACGCTACTACTTTGATTAATGATATTAACTCGGTTAGGTTTATCACCCAATCGATAATATTCTCTATACATTATTCCTTTGATCAAGAAAGCAAGAATGCTTAGCATGTCATAGCTCTCGAACATAGACAAGCTTTTATCCTCTTGATCATCAGCTACATTCTCGAATGCAGCCATAACAATATCCAACGTATGTTCAACATCAAACTCGAGACGTTGAAGATCCATATTGGATAAGCTTGATAATACCGCACCAGTAGAATACATGGTACCATTGATCTTCAGTTTCTCAGGAGGAAGAGATGAGAATCCATCCTCTGAAGGAAAGAAATGATTCTTGACAACAGTTGTGAGAGAGGTGATAAAGAAGAGGATACGAGACTCGACGAAGCATTGCATCTCGTGACGATAATCCTCATTAGTATTGACCCTACCATCACTGGCTGTACCAGAGAAACGAGTGACAAAATACGGGTTATCAGTGATGAGACCGAATAACCGTTCAACTTCGAGATTGACGGTTCCGATATCCCGATGGCGCATGACATCCATACACCTGACGAATGAGTTGAATATCACCGCTGATGCCCCTATCATTGACCCTTTATTCACAGCTTCATGACGTCTTTTTAAATACATAGTGAGACTCCCGCTATCAGCTGTAGTATTTTTGGATCTTCTTATCGATGGCTGCGATTTTATCATCATAGAAGAGTATGATCTTTTTATTCTTTACATACTCGATATCGTTCTCACTCGTTTCATTCAAGATGAGCTTGATGTTAGCCGTATGACATTCGAGCCATTTCTTCTGATCTTTCAGTCGTTCGTAATAAGTGTGACGAGCTTCAATATAAAGTTCACCCATTATGGTGATCGGAGAGATCAAGATACGAAACAATGATGGGAAGATCAGGGTATCATCCGAGAAATTGTATGAGATGAGACTCTTAGAATCTAATCTTGTGTCAATACCTTGCTTACGCATATTCATAATGGTATTGATGATCGGACTACCGCTTGAAGAGTTGGTAAACTGATTAAGAAGCGTGATACAAGTCATACCATTGGTAACCAAATAATCTACCATATACTTAGGCATAGCTGTATCGCCTGTGAGCTTCGAAATAGAGATGATGTGGCTGAACACAACCAGCATGTAGCTACAGAAGTTACTAAAAAGCTTAACGGACTCCAGAGCCCCAATAAACATGGTGTGAGATACCATCATATCCGTGACAACGACACCATCCTTAGCTTGAAGAATCATCGGAATGTTTTCTTCCAGGCTGTCCAAAAGCTTGAGCATCTGCTTGATGGTCACAACCATGCTCTTAAAGAACCCTTGACTCCGGGCATGACCTTTTAACTCTTTGTCGATACCGAGAATGAAATCCGTAGCTGGCTTACCAACAGCTTTAACAATCTCTGGTGAGAACTTCAGTCGGTTATGAACGAGTCCAAGAAGGTTGCTGAACTGCTTGTCATTGAAAGAGTTAACAGCTTTCTCAACTGTGAGTAAAGACCAACGGGTATCTTCGATCTGGCTACGAAGACTCTCTTCTGAGATGGTCTTGAATTTGAGACTGGAAAGACCAGATGATAATCCAGTCTTGATGGAATTGATTATATCAGTTAATTTCACGATGATGTTCTCCTTGATGATGATACCAGATTAGAATTTAGGCATTTGATTCTTACTGAGATATTCCATAATATCTTTGATGGACATCTTGTCAGAAGACGCTGAGGCTTTCAATTCATTAAACGAATACGACGCCGATTGGTCAAGTCCATTAGTGTAAATGGTGGCACGAGAAAAACGGGTGTCAACCAATACTATGAACAGATTGTATGTGGTATCAAAGAAGCGACGACGATCGGTGAGTTTGTCGAAATTAAAGCCAGCTTTCTTAGCATTACGGGAAACCGTTTCTTCATCAAGAATCATCACCGAATTAGCAAGATTATAAGAAGAAGATCCACCTATCTTTTTGAAGGCATTCATAAGCCGTTTCAAGAGATTGGCATTGTTCATCTTACGATGATACATGATCTCAGTCAACGCATGTGATTCATCACTTTTCAACGCCTTAGCATAACGAACCAATTTATCAACACCAAACACAAAATCGCGGAAGAAACGGATCTCTCCAGATCGGTATTGTAACCAACGGTTTGCGATATTACGATCGAACTCCTGATTGATGATGTATTCAACTACATTAGTAGGAACAACTCGAGGATTAAGCCGCACCTGAACCATCACTGAGATAGGTGGGCTATCTTTACCGGTGTTGAATTTCACTTCAACATTACGACCCGAAGAGATCGGCATCGAATGTTGTTTATCATGAGAAGGAACGTTAGCTGATTGGATGGTGTTAGCCTTTTGGGTAGTTTTAGAAGCTGGTAATGCTAAAGCTTCTTTGGCACTGAGCTTCTGTACCGATGGATCAAATCCAGCGATCAGCTGATCAATATCATTGAAACCTTCCAACGCCGCCATTCCAGTTGATACCGGACTTAGCATATCTCTGACGGTCCGATTACCAACAACGGTTTCATTCATCTGTAAGGCTGATAAGATGTAACCAATATAGACATTATACAAATTCTTGATAATGTCATTGACCACAGGTTCTTCGAGTAAAGACTCCTCTATGAAATTAGGAGATTCGATTAATGTTGGTCGAGTAAACTGAGGTAAACTCGTCGAACTGTTCTGAAGTGCAGTGGTGATAATGCTTGCGGTTTCTACGATACTCTGATCCATCAGTCCTCTCCTTCCAGATTGACAATGAAAAAATAAATAATAAGTAATAACGATGATGCAGTCTTTATTCTATAAGATTGCGGTGTTGATCAAATAAGTTTATATAACATTAACGGGAATAAGCATATGGCTGATAATAATACAAGCGCAGCTTTTGAGGCGTATTTCGATAATATGGATTCTAAGGTTGAGAAACTTCAGAGTGACATAACAAAATCGCTTTATCTGTCAGGAGGATCTCGTCAATTCACCACATTCCAAGATGGTCTATTTGGATTTGATAGCATTCGTAATGCAATATATATGCCTGAGATGGAAGGGCATGGATTCACTTTCATCACACGTCCTAAACTCAATCTCTCAACACCATCGGTACGTGCTGATAGAGTACTCAGTTTACTCGATACCCTAGATCCTCAGACTGTAGCATTTGCTGTACGAGCCTCATTGGATACCCATCTTACAACGTTATATAGTACTGACACTGCGAAAAGCCAGTACTTCAATAAAGCAAACCCATTCATCCCTATATTAAGCAATCGATTGCTCTCTCTTAACAATTGGCCTGATATCACTCTTGACGTTGAAACATCTGAAGGTGGTTTCTTTTCCGAGAGCATCACCTATCCTAAAGGTCATGATCAACTGACACGGAACTATGATCTATCAGCTTCGTTCTCTGATGTTCAAGGTGGAGTTGTTCATAACCTTATCATGATGTGGGTACGTTGGATTCACTTAGCTACACGTGGTAGAGTATTAGCTTATATGGAAGATATAGAAGCGAGACGTATGAGCTTCACCTCTTCTATCTATAGATTCGTCATGGATCCATCGAACCGATACATAACAAAATGGGCAAAAGCAACAGGATGTTTCCCAAGAAGTGTACCTACCGGTGCTTATTTCAACTACGATTCTAATGCAAGCAACGTCGATACTGCTATGAATCTTGCTGTACCTTTTACAGTAGCTGGAAGAATAGAATATATGGATCCTATCATCCTTAAAGAATTCAACATGTTGATCGATAAGTTCTCTTCGGATACGAAGAATGGTACTGCTGCTCATGGTTCCACTCGTATGCTTTTGAATTTCAGGTGTATACCTTACATCGATATAACTGGATCGAATGAGCTCAAGTGGCTCTATCAACCGAATGATACAGAAGTTAAGAATCTCTTAGCATTAACGAATACATCCAAGACAACAACTACCCAAACAGCTACCACCACTGCTGCCACTACTACTGCTGTTTAATAATCATACCAGGAGGATAATATCATGGCTGTCAATGTAACCGATATACTTAATAACCCGCTCTCTATCCAACATGCTATCATAAGTGATTATGAGAATAAAGTTGATGGTGAGGTTAGTGTGGTTGATGCTAATAATCCATTCGCTTTTCTTATCGAGACCTTTGCGAGTATAACTGCTGATGCTACGGTTGCTATGGATACAAAGCTCGCTGGTCTCTATCCTATCAGAGCAAATACCACGAAAGAGCTTTATAATCATCTCAGCGATTACGATTACGTCGGATTCTATAGTTATCCTGCTTCGTTGAAGCTCTCAGTAATGCTTCATAGAGATTATCTCGTTAATAACGCTATAGCTGTTCCAGATACCAATTATCAATTGGTCGTTATTCCTGTAGATACGATTTTCACCATAGGTCGTTTCAAATTCGGTTTGTATTACCCTATTCATATCAAAGTGAATACGTTAATCGATACCATATCGGCTTCGTACGATACCACCGAAGATAATCCATTAAAGACGCTTGACACTAACAACATCGAGGTGCGAGCTAATACCTACGAAGGTATCGATCTGGTTGCGATGGAATTCGAAGTGTATCAGTTTAACAAGACTGTGTATACCGAAAGCCTTAATACCAGTATAGGCTTTATCAAGAAATACACCTTCGACGACCGGTTCTTCGCTCTACGTGTATTCGACGTTACCGATGGGAATAAAACTGAATTAGCTTACACCATGTCTGACGCTGTCTACGACGTTGACATCGTTACCGTGAACATGAAAGTCTATCCTGATACAAATGAACTCAGTCTATCTATTCCTTACATCTATTTCACCACTGGTAAGGTAGGATCAAAGATCCAGGTAGAACTCTACACCACTATCGGAGAACTCGATGTATCCTTAAGTAATCTTCAGATAGAGGACATCTCTGCTAACTTTGCGATGAGTTCTCCAAACACAGATCTCACTTATACTAACATCCTTAAGAATATACCAACGATTATCATCACTCCTTTATCAACGCGTATCGTAGGTGGATCGAACAATTACACCTTCACTGAGATGAAGAATTACACGGTCTATCACAATAACGCATTGAGTGTTCCGATCACACGTATGGATCTTGATCGATTCTTTGAGAAGAATGGTTTCATCTATATGGCCAAAATCGACAATCTCACTGATAGACGTTATTACGCCTATAAGAAGCTCTATCTCGAGGAGCAAGAACTTGGTGTCACCTGTGGTGGATTAACCGTTCAGTATAACGAAGATGTTGTTAATTCTGGTGTTATTTATCAGACCAATGGAACCATCGTTATTCTACCAACGGTCATCTACAAATACCTACCTACTATAGGTAAATTCGAGATCGTCGATGATGCTACAACAACCTCTATCAAGAATGCCACAGGTTCACAGCTGGTATCGATGTTGAATGATAATAACTATTTCAATAACCCTCACCACATCGTTTTTACCACACTCGATCGGTATCCGACTTGTGAGCTTTATGACCTTCTAACAACCGAAACAACGAATATCACCTTTCTTGAGGAGAATGTTTATCTGAGCGCTCAACTGAGTCTTACCTCGGTGATCGTTCGACATATCAATAACGGCTCCGGTGGTTATACCATTCGGATAGGTGTAGAGCGTTCAGAAGATCTAGTAGACGCCGCTATCAGTGATCTCAATTGTTTCTTAACAGTAATGACTAAGGATGGATTCAGAGTAGGAATACGAGGAGTCTATGTTGGTACATATGATTCTCTTGACGTATTCGATTTCATTTTGTCTACGAACTACAAAGTAAGTGGTACTCGCATCACCGTAACGAATCTAACAGCTCTTAATCTAGCTCCTGCTGAGTATGAGATCGAATTATCAGGAACGATGCATGTTGCTACCTTTGTCAAACAAACTCTCTTTCCTTCTGTAGGTCAGAATGATACTATCGCCAATTATATAACGATCGATGATGGATCTTGGTTAGGGGTATCATTACAAAGCTTTGAATATAAGCTAGGTGTGAATCTCTCAGATGTTATTGACTCGAATCTGTTAACTAATTGGACAAGCCTTCAGTATCAAACTCATGAGGTTGACGTTCCTCTTCTGTATGAGCATGATGTGTATGAAACGAATGATCAAGGTGTATTAGTTTACTCTATTGATGGTGAGAATAATATCATCACTAACAAGATCCATCTCATTGGTGAACAGGTTTACGATAGTGAAGATAATCCTGTGATCAAATACCATGTTGGTGATACAGTATATGACGCTAGTGGTTCACCTATCCCCATTCAATCGCGTATGAAAGACTTCACGATTGACCTGAGTGTATTCGAGTATAGTCATTCTGTTGTGACTACTGATTTTCTTTACAATCTAGCCACAGAGTTGGCATCGTATTACAATACGATCACTGAGATGAATACATCTGTGCTAGAGAATACTGACGTGTTCTTTAGACCGATTATCACCATGAATGATGGCCGATATAAGGTAAATAATACTACTATCGTAGAGTCCTCACTTGAGCTTGCTTTTGAGTTCAATTGTTATGTATCCAAAGCAACGCTAGATGATACAGAGATGATCACGGCTATAGAAACTCGGATCAAGACGATCATCATCTCTCATCTCACCGATACCATCTTCTCTTTAACCGAAGTAGCAGCTGATATCAAAACTACATTGAGTAGTTATCTCAATAGTGTTGATGCTGTATCCTTGAATGGAGATAGCTCAGTCCAAACATTGATGAATATCGATGTTGATAAATCTCCACGATTAGGTATGGAGCTTGCTGTAGGTAAAGATAATCGTCTCACTTATGTTCCTAAAATAACTCTTAACTTCTTTGCTCTTGACGAATAAAGCATATTACACTCACAGCACCATCATAGGTGCTGTGAGTGTAATACTTAGTGATCATGTTAATGAATCTATCTTAGCCTTAAATCCACCTGTCATCAATAGATCGATGACATCCTGAGAGTTACTAGCATCTACATCATATACCTTGATGATAGCTATTCGATTTGATGAGATGATATTGAGCGTCGCTAGATTAATCCAATCTGTAGCGAATGGAATGGTGTATCGTGTTTCTCCACTCACTGGTTCTAATAATTCGATCAGGAGAAATGTTTCCAATTCTACCTCAGGAACGGTAGGGTCGGCAGATTGCACACTGGTATTATACGTGTATATATCAGTGTATCGCTTTGCCACCTTGTAATTGACCGTTCCTATCACCGTACCATGATAATAGTTATTATCATTTACAGCCTTTGATTGAAACTGGATGACGCTGCCAATTTCAACATCCGCAATATCAGACATAATGTATTACTCCTTTTTGGTATCCATAACGCTATCCGGAACGATGATCCTATCAGTTCGTAGAATGCGAGGGACAGTTTCGATTAGTCGGAATAGGGTCTCCGATATAGCCCTATAAGATTGAACGACCTTGATATTTAACCCTTCGATGTTTTCAGATGTGATTGCATCCGCTACAGCCCACGAACCATCAGCCTGATGAACAACGATAGGATCATCGAGACCAGCGACCGTGAACTTATAACAGCAACAAATATCATCATCTTTATACGTGAATGATGCGAAGTCTTTTATAGCTTTATCAAATTCAATAGCCCAAGAAGATTGAGACATCGTCGCAAACTCTTCACTGAACTGCTCAAGCCTCGGCATAAGATCAAGTACGACCCCATGCTTTAATGACACGCTTACCACGCCAAGAACATCTTCAACAATACTGACATTTGACATATTGTTAATGGTATTACCACCAACAGTGAGTATCGGCAACCGGCTACAGATAAGATTCCGATAGATACGGATGAATTCTTTTACTTCAGTAGCAACAGCACCACGGTTATGATGACTATCGAGAGAAGAGATATGTTCCTCTAGTTCCCGTTTGATCTGATTGTATTCAGGATGTGCCGTTTCCGGATGAGAATAACTTGGATGCATGGCATCATCCGTATGCTCAAAGAGATTCGTCAGATAGAGGTATTTACCATATATCCTGCATTTGACATTCTTGATAATGTTATCCTCAACATCAGCTATCGTATCCTGGATAATAGGGCTAACACCAGCCATCACCCGAATGGTCTTGAGCTCAAGAGGGTTTGATACAAATACTTCATTATAAGCAGTTTGACGACACACCGTAACGAAATCACGATCGACATTCATCTCAAGACGAACATCATCATTCGGCTGACTTCCATTATAAAGAATCACCAATTGACGTGTATTAACAGATGAATCAGCTTTTCGTATACTGAGATAACCCAGTATTAGATCGAGCTTATCGTACATGCTCGGAATAACCAATAAGTCACAATCGTCATGCTCAAACTCGGTGTTGAGTTTAGTATTGTAGACGGTGTTATTCGAAGGTCGCACAGCGATGCAGATATCGTGCTCAGGTTTATCGAGCTTGAAATCTTCATCAGTCTCATAGTTCAACTGCTTATACGTCACATGCTCATAGAGTATCTCAGGGATATCAACGAAGAGATCCACCGCATATCTGGCAAGCTTCTCATTTCCTTTAGAGGTAGTATGAGCTAATTTGTAGATGATCTCGGCACGACACTTACGATCGAGTTTCTGAACATCAACAACGATGGTCTTGAGTCGATCCTGTAAAAGCTCCAACATTGCTTCAACATGCGTAGCCAGTTTATTCGTCTCCTCCATGATGTATCGATAACGATGATGAGTATCACCATCGGCATTCTTACGAATGGTCTGGATCTCTTTAAGACAGGATATGATCAACTTCGTTGCCAAGTAGATAGCAGTGCTGGTTCCATCCCCAGAACACCGTTCAACTTTCTCAGCGATATAACGGATGTAATTAGCGAGATACGTTTGAATGGGACTCAGGTATTCTATCTGATTTAGGATCAGCTTCCCATCGTTACAGAACACATTGCTAGTAAAATCATTCGCCAGATTGCGATAGATGATAAGTTCATGAAGAGCATCTGCGCCGCATAGTGGTAGAATGCTATTACATATATCATCCAACGTTTCGATAGCTATCTTGCTAAAGTCATCGAACTCCGCAACATTTGTACGTCCAATATTCGCATTCAGGATCTTCAAATCTTTTGCCATGTCTTCCTCTATATAAACGGTTATTATTTCAGGTTAATATCATCGGTTAGGATGTTCTCTAATTCACTACGCATAAGATCAAATTCACCGAATTCGAGGTTCATCGTATCCGTTATCGACAACCCGTAAACATCTCTCCATTTCAACTTATGCATAGTACTGATTACCATCTTCAGGATACTATCATACTTATCATGAGATTTCTGTAGATACTTTATATGATCTAGATATCCAGCGCTAGGACGTTTGAACAGCATCATCTCATTAAAATGACGAATACTGTAGATCTTGTCGAAGTCGCTGGAATCCTTTATACTGGTGATGAGCAGCTCTAATTTCGTGAGGTAGTCTCTAACGGATTGTGAAATTAGTTTTTCTGGATCAATTGCATCACCAGTATCGAAAAAAAAGCTTTCTGAATATCAAGCGGAACGAAACCATTCACAACATTCGTCGGCATCACTCCACATGTTGGACAAGGTGTAGCCAAATAACCGATATTCGTCACGGTATTATCTTGAATATATTCGGTCATCTTCTTGACAAAAGCCTCATGAAAATCACTCTTCTGAAATTCATTGAGTAATAACGTAACAGCCTCTCTATCAGTCACTCTGAAAGATACCTCACCGTTCTCATCGAGATACTCAATATGACTGATCCATGATTCAAATAAATAACTGTAATTGTATATCAGATACTCGTCGATGATCTTTGGATTACTGATATCTTGGATCTGCATAAAGAGTTCTTCATTGAAGTCTCTTCCGCTCGATATGTATTCGGAGATAGAAGGTACTTTCCGATAGACTCGGTACCTATCAATGGTCAGCTCTCTATCGACGTTTATCGTTTTCTTATAGCTCCTAACATCATCAGGATTGATAGCCTTATTCGCGGCAAGCTTTCCGAGAATCTCATAAGGTATCTTACTGAAATCAGTCAACTGAAGCAAATCAAGATCGATGACTTCCGTAGTAACTTGTTTGCACGCCTCATTAGCGCAAACATGTGTAAACTCATAACCACTCTTGTACATGAGCGAGCATATGCTTAGCATGATAGATTGATAATCGGCTAGTGAAACATTATCACGAAGGCGATTACCTTTATCCCACTTGTTGAGATTAGAGCCAATAATGAGCGTACTCATGAAATCCCAGATGAGCTCTTTGTGTTTGAAATCAGAGTAGAGATAAAACACCGCTCCTAGCATACGCCCATAGGTATCCATATTCTCGGATATCCGGTTGTACACGAGATTCACTTCGAGCATAGATGGAGCTCTCAGTACTATGCTAAACCCACTATTGTACAAGTAGATTTTCTTGATGTTACGATTAGCTGCTAGGATCATCATCTTCGCTTGATGGCCATCAAGATCAGCCCCTTTCAACGACTTATCGAGTCTCACCAGCTTGCTCTTCAACTCAAACGGTTGCTTATCAGGGTCATCTTCCGATGGTGTGAAAGAGAAACTGTCACCTACCTTCGTTGTATCTTTGATACGCTCCAATGCCTCACGGATATACACAGCTTGATCGGTATGGGCATCCCACATGCGCTTAACCAACTCAGTATATGACCCTACGGTTTGTAGCTGCCGAAGGAATTCATCTTCTCCGAGTTTGTCATTAAGCTTGTTCATAACGTCAACAAGCGTATCGACTGTATGTTCAGGAAAAGTCAATTTGTAGAATTCTCTAGCCTCATCCTGAGAAAGCTCTTTCTCAGCTGGAGATGTAGTAAGATCCTGTAGATCTTTGAGTACATCTGGGATTTCATTCTTATTATCATTAGCCATATTAGATGCTCCGTTTCTTAGTGTATTTCTTAAGGAAAAGCTGGATATATACCCTGACAGTGATAATACTCACATCAGGGCATATAAGTCGATTCACAACTGTACTCAGCCCATTGTTAATATAGATCTGATCGAGTTTACATGTTTGATCTTTCTTCTGGTATTCGAGAATGAATTTACGAGCAACAATATCCATAGATTCAACTACATCGATGGTTATCCCAAGATCATCCAATGTGAACTTGAAATCAGGGTTAGAGAGATAATCTTCAGTGATATCTTTTATTAACCAATCAGGTGAATCAGAATATAACATCTTCCGATATTTACCATAGAGACGATCAATGAGATAAAGACTCTGAATATCCGTATCAACTGTAACAATGGGTTTTCGTTTCTTAGCATCGTCGTTATGACAAAATACAGTGTCAAAAGCTCCACGATGCCATACAATCTTTCCAGGGTCGAAGTTGATCTGTTTCAGGTAAGATACCAACGAATCAACACGAATAACATAGACAGCTTTCGGATTATCAGGATTGACAACATGTTTGTTTATGAAACTTGCTATGATGTTCCAATGATCAGCATTTCGTATTCGGACAATCCGATAGACCAAGTCACTATTGTTGATACGGTTGAGAGGTTTACCAGTTAGATTGACAAAGTTAAGAGTCATGTCCTTGGCATCGACGATATTCCAATACAGATAGTTTATACGACGTGATGAATGATCAGTAAAATATTTTCGTAAGATTGTAGCAAGCATAGTACCGCTGACTTCTTGCTCGATCTCCGGATCAACTTGTTTCTCTGTATCAGTCATCCTTTCACTCCTCGATTATATTGTCCATACCTGATTCTAACTCCACCATTACCCCAACGATAGCAACCTTCTTTTCAGGTGGAGCATCTGGATTCTTCATTACATCAAGATATTTTACCATCTTTGCGTTGATCAATCGGAGTTCATTCGTCTGGGCGATAGCTTCGTCAAGACCTTCGATCTTAACTCCTTCCTTGATACCCGCTTCACGAATGATATCAAGCGCTTTATTAGCCCTCTCAAGCTTATCGGAAAGCTTCTTCTGAAACCGATCCGCGTGTTCAATGCTCTCATCAAGAGATGATGCTAGTTCTTTCTTAGCATCAATATCCTTCTTCTTCGTCTTCGCTCCAGTCGTCGTCATCTTCGTCGTCGCTGTCTTCTTCATACCATTCGAGTTCATCATCGACATACTCTGCGGCTTCTTTTCTTGCACGTTCTTGGTCGGCATCTGTAATCTCCTGTAATAGATACGGATAAGTATCAGAAAATAAAACGATATCTTTCTTCGTACCTGGGTAGTTATTGAGATTGAATGATTTCAATATCAGATTAAGTGAATAGCAGTTCAACGAACATACTTTACGATAGTTGGCAATAGCTTTAAGTTCTTCAGGAATACCTCCATCCATAGGAATAAGCACACGAAGAAATTCCTTCTTCGGATACTTCTTTATGAAATCAATGAATTTATCATAGATGTCTTTATCGATAGCCTTAATATGATGAAGATGGTGATGATCTTTAAGAGTGATCCTGTAAATCGGAAGCTCTTTCGTCTTTTGAGGGAGATTGAGCTCACCATACTTCTCAGAGAATACTTCCGTCCATAACTCATAATACAGATAATTAGAGCTTTCAGGTTTAGCGTAGTTCTGTTTTAGCTGGATAGGTTTCTGAGTCAAGAATGTCACCTCTCCATGAGCTATCGATTGCTTGATCCTTTGCTCGAAGATGATTACCTTAGTGATCATGTCTTCCGCATCTAACGTATACGTCTTAAGGAAGTTATCAAAGATATAACGGATCAACCATTTGGCATAGGTGGTTGTCTCTTTACATAGATCGCTTCCTCGAAAGTTCTTTCCTTTGAGGTCGAACTTATAAGGATTCTGATGGACACCTTCACGATAACTCACATACCCAGCATAATGTTTAGAGATAGGCGTTCTAAGAAAGAGATCATACATGAACTCATTCTTAATAGCTATCGTCTTAATTTGGTCTACACCGATGTTCATACAAGCACTCATATAACCAAAGACATGCTCCAGGAACTTTGATATAATAGTAACAATAGCTGCATTGAAGTTCTTTGACGCTTCTGTTATAGCTATGTCTGAAAAATACCATTTGATCCATGCTACATTCGTGAAAAGAATACTATCAGTATCGGAGAGTAAAACGGTTCTCCGTATCATGTTTTTGTGTACTGTAATATCGGTCGGACATATTGGTAATAATACGAGTGTATCGAACAGTGATTCAAGACTCTTAAGCTGCTCTTCAAGATACAGATAGGTTGAATAGAGTTTTCGTGCGATGATAGGGTCATGCTCGTCGATATGCTCCATCGTAAGCTTACCAATATCAGAGGAATGCATGATGACAGCGAATGTATGAATGATACCGTCTTTAGGTCGAGCTAGCTTTGGAATCTCTCCTTCATAAAGTGGAACCTTTGAGAGATCAAGCATCGTACCAAAGAAATGTCGAAAGTATTCGTTATCTTGAAAGATCCGCTTGATATTCACTCCATAATAAACGAAGGCTAATTCTAATGGAGATAGACTCGAGAGGATCTTTTGCAACTCTATTCCTTTACAAAGAGTGGAATAGTTATTCACTTGTTCTTGGTAAGCTTCAAACACCTTTTCAACGCTCGGTATAGCGATGTTATAATCCGCTAAGCACTGTGATAAAACGTCTTCGCTGGGCATTATACGGAGGAGGTTTATTATCCAATTGATTGCACGGTCTTCCGAGTGAAAATAATAGTTAGAAGACATAGCTAATTCAACCGTAGCATATGCAGTCATAATACTAAATCGTGAAGTCGCTGTGATCGCGTTATAATTAATAGCGCTTCTGAATGTTACAGTAGAAAGCATAACACCTGAAAGTACATTAATATCGATCTTGATATTACGTTGTTTCAGATCTTTCATTTTAACTGTATTTGTATCACCAGCAGCATCAGCAAGGAACATATCCTTCTTGACTACTTTACGTTCACCTTGTTTATCTTCAATGAAATCAGAGAAGACTGCTTTACGTTCAGCTACCTGGACATAAGTAACACCATACGGAGAAATGATATCCTCATTCATCTCATTCGTTATCTCAAGAAGATCTCCAGATTTGACTTCAATATTACAGCAACTAGGAGATTTAAGATATTTCAATTCTCTAGACTCGTATTGAGTACGGACGATGTTATTGAGAATACTGGTGAGTTTATCGATTGATGTAGTAGGAAATCGGTGACGGAGGAATACCATCATGTTAGCCTTGTATTCTTTCATCAACGATGTCTTACGGGAATATCTTTCTTTGTAGTATTCTGAAGAATGGGTCAATACGGCGTCTGCCATGAGATACTCCATGAATAGTGGATTAGGCAATATTATAGAAAACAGGAATATGTATACTGGTTACTATGAAGATGGTGATGATATTTAATAATTTATCAATAAAAGGCACCTAATTTCCAACAACAACCCACCTGATGAGGATGATTCCCATGTATGAGAAAAAGTCGCTACTTCCCCAACAAGAACGTAAAGCAGTCAACATCTCTACGATGGCAACTGCGGATGTTCTCAACGCTCGATACAAGTTCTATACCACACTGATCAAGAGCTACATCAATCATTCGCAGATGGTTGAGAATAAGACCAAAGCCGAGGTGCAAGAACGTATCCGTCCTATTATTAACAACCTCGTTGAATCTCATCACTTTGGATCGAAGTTCTGTGATGAGATTCAGAGTCACATCAATTCACGTTTCCAACAGGTATCCTCGGAAATCTACGATACCATGTTGAAGGATTCCAGCTTACCTGAAGAGGTATTCAATGGTATGGTAAAAGAACTCAAAGCATCATCTATTGTCAAAGGATTTAGCCCACGTTTTACATCTGTTATGAAATAGGAATTTAGCATCTTGATACGCCTATAGGACCTCTCTATCCACGTTGATGTGGATAGAGAGGTCTTTGGTTTAGATTAATTCGATTCGGTATCAACCAACGTATCAAAAAGATAGTCGATAAGCAATTCAGTTATGCCAGAGCATTGGGCGGTTATGATAGAGAGATCTGTAATGTCATCGTCGGTTGTGTCGATGAGATTGTCAAAACTCGTACCGAGGTATTTATACAGCTTGGCTACGAGTGAGTCTTTGAAGAAAGAGGCGATGATCAGGTCATATAACACTTTGTCAATATGAGCAATATCACCCCCAAGATACGTGGCTTTACGCATGGCCATAGTCAAGAATAACCCAGGGTCTGGATGATTGGTGGTATTGAGCTCCTTGAACGCTGGATCTTTCATGAACTTTCTGATTCCGTATTCATAAGCGGATACCAAACACTTTGATTTGATAAAGATAGCATTGGATGCCATTTTCGCTTCAGATCGAGCAAGATGCTCAGCTATGGATGCACTGCTGACAATACTAACCGAGATGCCATCCGTTGGTAATTCAGTTGACATATAGAATGCCTTCAGATAATCGTGGATAGTCTTGATCGAATGACCATCGGCAATGAACTCTTTATATACGGGTCCATTGATGATCTTCTTGTCGAGGATCAGTTTTCCAGCGAATCGTTTCTCCTTACAAAAGATCAACCAATACTGGATAGCATAGATGGTCTTCATAAGGGTCTTGATATTGCTGGTAATAGTCTTAGAAGCATCAGCACTTATATCGACTCCAAAGACCATCGGTAGCGTTTGACAGATCTTCACGAATGCGTTTATGTCTTGTAGTTGAGAAAGACAATTAGCTGCGATGTTTTGTGTATCTTTGACTGTCATATAAGCCTTTGCGCAGAATGAGTTATATGACTGAAGATTCGTTACCATTTTGATGAGTTGTTGGATTTGCTCTACAGTAACGGTGGAATTATCTTTTACCAATAAGGCATTCAGCTTATCAGTGAGACTTGTGATCGTCTCTTCGGGAAAATCAATAGCTACGAACTCCTTACCGAAATTAAGCTTCTCAACAATGTATCCTAGATTGAGAAGAGAGAGCTCATCGATATTGAGGTTAGCATTGTTACAGGCTGCGTCGATGATCTCATTCTGATTGATAGGAGTCAATAGACCTTTCCAGTCGATGAAAACATAATCGCTCTCGGATGGGTCAACATCATCAGGTAAAAGTGACTCAGCTTTTTCACGAACCATAAGCTCAGTGTAGCGCTGTTTAATGTTACTGCTGATATCATCGATGGTTGGAGAAATAAGACTATTGAGAGTGGTGTAGCTATTCTCAAGAGTAGCCGCGAAATTCTTTGAGAGATGCTCAAGAGATTCCAGCCTGAGGATGTTACGATCATCTTTGATATATGCTGAGATAGAATCGAATATATCAGTGATTTGTTCAGCTTCAGTTTTAGAAGCATCAGTAGTGATAGCAAGAGAAGAAACGTTCGAGGTGATGAGACTAAAGTTGGAGTTAGGCTTAAGATTGATAGATGGAATAACAGAAAAATCATCTTGAGCAAAGAGGGCCTTAAGGGGTAAGATCACTTGATCTGTATATGGTAACATAGAATGAACCTCAGAATAGTTTATGAATAAGGAAAAGAGAGAGAAGTGAATATTAATTCAGAGTATCTGATTCTTGAGTGAGAGTTGAATTAGCTAAGGTAAGTGTGGAATCAGCTAAGGTAAGAGCCGAGTCAGCTAAAGTTAAAGCTGAGTCAGCTAAAGTAAGAGCAGAATCAGCTAATGTCAGAGTAGAATCAGCCATGGTTAATCCAGTAAGAACTGTACCTGTGAAAGTACCACCAGGAATAGTAGATGGGAATTTCACTATCAAACCATCGTTATTTCCAGCACCTTCGGAGGTAGTACTCCCTGCACATATGATATTATCTGATGAATTTACAGCTACATTTCTGAATACATCAGTTCCACTTCCACCATATCTCTTACGGGCAAGGATAGTGAGATTAGGATCGAATTTCACTACAAAACCATCATAACTCCCAGCACCTTCAGAATTAGTATTCCCAACGCAGATGATGTTATCAGAAGAGTCTACAGCTATTCCATAAAAATAATCAGATCCGCTTCCGCCATATCGTTTACGAGCAAGGATAGTGAGATTAGGATCGAACTTTACTATTAATGCATCATAACTTCCGAAACCTTCAGAATTAGTATTCCCAACGCAGATGATGTTATCAGAAGAGTCTACAGCTACATTCTGAAAGTAATCTTCACCACTTCCACCATATACTTTTCGAGCAAGAATGGTGAGATTAGGATCGAACTTCACTACCAACGTATCATAACTTCCAGCGCCTTCAGATTCAGTGTATCCAGCACAGATGATATTACCCGAAGAATCTACCGCTACACCGTAAGATCTATCATCCCCGCTTCCACCATATCTCTTACGAGCAAGGATAGTGAGATTAGGATCGAACTTCACTACTAAAGCATCTCCTCCAGCACCTTCAGAACTAGTGTAGCCTACACAGATGATATTATCATCTGAATCTACAGCCACGCTTCTAAATTGATCATTCCCACTTCCACCATATCTCTTACGAGCAAGGATAGTGAGATTACTATCGAACTTCACTACTAAAGCATCTCCTCCAGCACCTTCAGAGCTAGTATATCCAACACAGATGATATTATCAGAAGAATTGACTGCTACGTCATAAAAGTAATCAACTCCACTTCCGCCATATCTCTTACGAGCAAGGATAGTGAGATTAGGATCGAACTTCACTACTAAAGCATCTCCTCCAGCACCTTCAGAATAGGTGTATCCAACACAGATGATATTATCTGAAGAATCTACAGCTACATCCTGAAAGTAATCAATTCCACTTCCACCATAAACGCTAGAGATAATCCGCTGATACAACACTTTAATACTCACAGCTTTCTTCACCAAACTGGTACCAGCTGCTGTATTAATAGAAGCTACTAATACAGCTGGTGTATCATTTCTGTTATCTACAGATACATCATTTAGCGCTACAGCGAAGAGAGAACCTTCAATCTGGGTGATAGTGATATTAGGATTACTCGAAGTCAAATCATACGTGATCTCAGCAGTGTTATTAAATCCTATCACATCTGCATAATAAATGATATTATCAAACAGAGCAGATTTATCAGCTATACTAATCTTATCAGCTGTGGTGTAGAAGATAAGCTCTCTAAGGTGAGAACCTGGAACATAGGTAGATGCTTCAGTGATCTGATCCTGTACATCAGTAATAGAGCTACCACTATCGGCGTATCTTGAGTTATTGATAATAACAAAGTTATCATCTGGAGCAGCTGAAATGCTCACATCAATAGATAATGCTAAAGCCAGTAATTCAGCTATCGCTGTATCCTGGGTATTATTGGTACCTTCTAATGTACTGATCGATGTAAGCAACTCACTCAATGATGTATCACTGATGCTGTATTTCATCGTACTGGTAAGCTCATCCAAAGCTACCACCACGATCTTACCATTATCAGCTATCACAGGTTCTATGAATAGATCACTCACGCCGCCTTGTGCTGCTACCAGGTCAGCATAGGTGAACAGCGCTGGTAAAACACCGTATAAGGTGACTCCATCACCTAATTTGAAGACTCCATCATCTATGGAGAAAGATACCGCATTGAGCGGTAACGGAGTCACTAACGCTTCCAATACCGTGCTGGTACCACGGCTGAACTGCACTAATGATTGAAGTTGTAAAATTGGCATAGGGTTCCTCTATAGGGATGGGATTCAGAACATGAGCTTGGTAGCTGTGACGTTCAGTGTGATACCCTGATTGCTTGACCCTACGCGATAATCAAATTCGAAAGACGAATCTCCTGACGAATACCATAACAAGACACCAACGCTATAATTAGCGTCACTTGTAACTGTCTCAGTATACCCGTATAACCGTTGATTATCAGCATCTCGTGAATTGATGGGCACAACAAAACTGATCACACGTTCACTACCGGTACCAATCATTACCGTAGCATCGACTAAGAATCCCTTAACATTATCATAATCGATCTGATCAATGTTCGGGACGACGAAACTGAAATTATGAGTTACGATCGGTGTAGCGATAGTCCCGATAGTCAAAGGTATATTTGCCGTAGCCGATAAGAGATTTAATCCATCTGTGAACGGAATGATCGTCTCGTTGGCTATCGCCGTAGGATCACCAGTTGTGTAAACCGCTACACCATTCGGCATCAATACACCGGTATCTTCCGCAGGAGTACTTATCTCTGAGAAAGGTACCAATTTCCAACAGCTTTCACGACCACTCATATCTTCGATATCGAAAGTCTCTTGAAGGATACCAGCACTCAACTTCATACCTAACTGCAACTGAACGCCACTATAAACACCACCGGTATTGACTTCAATGATCCTCAATTTTGGTACAAACACTGCTAAGGTATTAGCGGGGATATTACTATTCAAGCATTTGACATCCAGACGCTTAGCAGCATCGGTATTCACATTCACTGATACCGAGCATTCGAACATCATGTTACTGATAGTTGATTTCATCCTGAATTTAAAGACATCAGCAAGAATATCGTCAACCGATCCATCTACCCGATACAAAGAAGCGATACTCCACCAATGGAGATTGGTATCCTGAGATACGATCCGTTTCAATACAGCTGTTCCAGTACTAACATCACCATAAGACGGCATTCCATTCTGTAATAGTAAACGCATAGTCCCTTCCATTTCTTGAATTTTATTTATGATACTGATCATAGCTGGATCAGCAGGTAAAGTCTGAGGGGTAAGATAGGATGTTCGAGAGAGATAATCCTCAATAACATTGATACGATCTTGGACCTGACGCATACTCGCAACATCAGCCTCTCCACCATATGCTCGATACGATATCTTTACCTCTCCAACCGTATCTTTCAGTATCTCAATGACACGATAAACACCGCTGGTATTAGAAGTAGCTCGTGTACGAGTTATGTCAAGATCTATGACCTTATAATCCGTATCCGGAACAAACTCAACACCCGACAAAGCATTTTTCACAACAACTGAATCTTTAAAGAACGCCCCATATATCGGACGAATCAATGAATTACCACCTAACGTGTTCACATCATGGATTTCATCTATCACATCATTGAGAGCATTCCCATTCAGGTATTCTTCTAGAGCCATCTTGACGATGCTCGATTGCTCAGTAAATTCTCCAGCTCTATCGACTACCATCTGCTGAAGATACGTGAGTTGTTCAACCATGTTGCTTATCAAAGCTGGTGTTACTTCAAGTTCCTGGGCGCTATTGATACGAGCATAATTGATATTATCAGCATAGAGCTGATTGAACTTAGCCTGTACCATGAAGGTTTCATCAGTATAAGCGAGTATCGTTACACTCTTCAGAAGAATAGCACTGAAATCGTTATCGATGGTTTTGCATACTGACATCGCGTCATAATCGATATCATCATCATAAATGATATAATCAACATTCACCACCATAGGGGTGTTGACGGTACCTAACTTGATGAGTTCCAATCTTTCGTTCTGGAAAACTGGTACTACGAAAGGCATCTTCTGAGCATACCTGAATATAGTACGTTGATAGGTTGAAAAATAATATCCCCAATCGAGACCAGTCAGATCTGGAGTATATATAGGCATGTTTTCTTTTCAATATCCTAATCCATGAATGTATGGACGAATAATGCTCCTTTAAGGTTGACATATAAGCATCATAACGATGCATACAAATTCTATCGATTATTCACCAGACTTAAGTGCATTCTCATAATATCCTATCAAAGTCCTTAGAGAATCGACTTCCTTCTGTAAAGCAAGCTTATCTGTATAATGATTTCTCACTCGGGTTATCGCGGCTTGTCGCGCAGCATCGAGATCAGCATAATCTGTAGTGGTTAACCACTTATTTGACACAGTATATATAACTGTCTTATTTGCTACGCCAGCCATTGATTCGACTATCTGTTCAACCTCATTTCTGATAGTGCTTAATTGATCAGCATCATCAAAGATACCGAGCTCAATAGCTAGCCCTAATCGGAAATACTTTTGGACGCTCCCATCTGGGATAGTGTCAAAGAAATGCTCTGGGATGTAGATGACAGTATTCTCATCTGTCACCAAACTCAGCTTAGCTATTTTTTCTGTTCGAATGATCTCAAGGTCATCGTTAAAAGCTGTTTCTAGGATGCTATTTGGTTTATAGGTTAAAGCAAATAAATCTAATCCTAGATTAAGCATCTCAGCATAAGAGAGTAAACTATCTACTCTATAGATACCGTTGAGAGTACTGAGTGTCGATTTGAATGTAAAATAGTATACAGAATTAACGGCAACTAACACGTACGCACCTCCTTAATAGATAATGCAGACCGCAATCAGTAGCGCATCTCCCATATATCAGGAGATGCGCTACCAAGATCAATTCAGTAAGATTTCAACGATGATACGTAGCGATATCAAACTCACGCGCTGTAAGAAATGCATCGAGTTGGTCATCAACGGATCTTGTGTATTCGTCATTGATTTCAACACCCATACCTTCGCCAGCATTCATCTCGTCAATCACGGGTTGACATACTGTATATCGCCATTCGTTAAGAGCATTCAATACCCTGATAGCCATAGGTTTCGTGGTATCAACGATGGTTGCATCGGAACCAGAATAACAGGCTACCGGGAGTACATCAGAGATATCAGCAAAAGTACCAGGAACGAAACGTTTACTAAATGCTGTATCAAATATACGTCTGAATGAAGCGGCTTTTAGTACTTTAGCTCTAGCCATAACTGATATAGCATTCGCAGCAGCAAATTCGTCAGCGGCGATTCGTTCTTCAGCGGTTGCGGCACGTACTGTGATACCAAAAGTTGATTCTGTATCAGATTCAATCATGTAGTAATCGAGGCGAGATTGGTTTGATTCAACTTCAAAGATGGGTTTTCCAGGACGTGAAACACGCGCCTCGTCTGTTATACCGATGATACGCCGTGTTGCTAAATCGACTCGAACATAGACTTTGGTGGTTTCTTCAGTGATCATTTACTGTTCTCCTTATTTGGTACCTTGATTATGATTGCGCTTATATGTCAATTATAGTAAATAATGGTGCTTTAATCATATTATTGTATCAGATTCTCCTTGTTAAAATCTAATGATTATAAAGCGTATTCTGTACTAGTTATTACCAGAGTATTCTACGTAACGATTGTATCCGATTCTTGAGTAAGGGCCGAATCAGCTAAAGTAAGCGTAGAATTATACGCTGGTAAATTAGTCAAAGTGGCTAGGGTTAAAGTGCTATTAGCTAAAGTCAGATTAGAAGTACCTAAGGTGAGATTCGAGTCCGTCATAGTTAACTCAGTAAGAATTGTTCCTGTGAAAGTACCACCAGGGATAGTTGATGGTAACTTCACTATCAATGCGTCATAATTTCCAGCACCCTCAGATCCAGTATTCCCAACGCAGATGATGTTATCAGCTGAATCTACAGCTACACCTCGAAATTGATCATCCCCAGTTCCGCCATATCTCTTACGAGCAATAATGGTGAGACTGCTATTGAATTTCACTACAAGAGCGTCATAGCCTCCAGCTCCTTCAGAGGTAGTATTCCCAACGCAGATGATGTTATCAGAAGAGTCTACAGCTACACCTCGAAAATAATCATCTCCATTTCCACCGTATCTCTTACGAGCAAGGATAGTGAGATTAGGATCGAACTTCACTACTAAAGCATCTCCTCCAGCACCTTCAGATCCAGTATATCCTACACAGATGATATTATCATCAGAGTCTACCGCTACT
>Ga0172381_10000630_pt1 | contig 42783 bp, 46 predicted proteins | sample Leawel6488metaG_FD_119754 | JGI IMG/M metagenome (GOLD analysis project Ga0172381, IMG submission 119754) | Leachate microbial communities from a municipal landfill in Southern Ontario, Canada - Leachate well 64-88 metaG | ecosystem: Engineered > Solid waste > Landfill > Unclassified | place... | reverse complement strand
GTTTTAGCTTCCGGCCATTCCCCCCGACAAGGCGCGCCGAGCGCGCAAAATTTTTTAACCAAAAGAGCGGATTTAATTCCGCCCTTCCAGCAAAACGAGTTTGTACTAAACAATTCGGCTGCGGGACTAGGATTCGAACCTAGATAGACGCCTTCAGAGGGCGTTGTCCTACCGTTAGACGATCCCGCAATGCAATAACTATTTGGAAAAAGCCCGGAACGGGCTCTTCCAAACACTAAATTTTAATACCTCATTTTCTTTACTTTTTCAAGTAAGCTTGGACGGCCAAAACGCTGGAAATCGTGCCCAAAAGCAAGCCTGTCCCGAACTGCAAAGCCAATAGCTGCCAAAGGTTCGTCCTATAAAAATCAAACATATTGAATCCCAAAAATATTCCGGACAGCTTATCTTGCAGGATAAAAGCGAAAGCGCCGAAAAGAACAAAAGCAAACAGAGATGCGGACAAGCCGCAAAGCAATCCTTGGATGAAATACGGACCTTGGATAAAACTCTTCTTGGCTCCGACCAAGCGCATTATTTCAATTTCCGCTTTTTGGGAAAAAATGGTCAGCTTGATGGTATTGAAAGTAACAAGAACCGCAATCAAGCTTAAAAAGCCTATCAGAGCAAATCCTATGGTTCTAATGTTTTTCGTTAAATCTGTCAGCTTTTGAATGACCGTCCCCCTTTTGTAATCGTTAACATTCTGTATCACGCTTTGAAATTCGTCTTTTTTCAAAAAACTTGAAATCTCCCCATACTGGGACGGGTCTTTGGCCTGGACATGGACCGAAGCCAAAAAAGGATTCATTTCAATAGCCTGCAACGCTTCGTAATATTGGTCGTCTTTGTGTTCTTCAACAAATTTTTGATAAGCTTCGTCCGCGGATATATATTCCACTTTTTTTACTTCAGGCACAGCTTTTAGCTGTTCTTCTATGCCGGCAATATCTTCACGGGCGGTATTTTCCTTAAAGAAAACCGAAATATCTATTCTTTCCTGGAGGCGGTCGTTTAAAAAATAGATAGCTCCGCCGAAAAGATAAAGCGAGCTTGCCAAAAAAACGGCGATAAAGATTATGAATAAAGTGGCGAAAGTCAGTATTCCCTGCCGTTGAAAGTTATTCCAGCCGGATCTTAAAATCTTTTTAAAAGTTTTCTTGCTCATAATTTTTAGTTTACAGAATAAATCTGCCTTTGGCTTCGTCGCTTCTTATCTCCCCGTCTTCAATGGTAATGACGCGGCGCTGTAAAGAATTGACGATCTCCTTGCTGTGCGTTGCCAAAAGAATGGTTGTCCCCATTTCATTGACTTTATTAAAAATTTTTAAAATGTCTCTTGTATGGTAAGGATCAAGATTTCCCGTCGGCTCGTCCGCCAAAACAACTTTCGGCCTGTGTATCAAGGCGCGGGCGATAGCCACTCTTTGCTTTTCTCCTCCTGATAATTCATGGGGGAAAGAATTGGTTTGGTTCTGTAATCCCACCAGCTCCAAAATCTGTTCCACTTCTTCATCCATTCCGCCATTTTGATAATCAGTAACTTCCAAAGCGTAAGAAACATTTTCAAAAACCGTTTTATACGAAAGCAATTTATAATCCTGAAAAACAAAACCTATTTGATGCCTAAAAGAACAGATGTCTTTGTCTTTGGTTCTGCAAAGGTCTTCTCCCTCAAAAAAAACATTGCCGTCCGTAGGCTTTTCCTGGCAAGCGATAATTTTAAGCAAAGTTGTTTTTCCGGCTCCGGATCGTCCGCAGAAAGTGATAAATTCTCCGGACTCAACATCAAAAGAAACATTTTGCAGGGCCGCTTTTTGTTCGCGGCTGAAGCTCAAGGGGTATATTTTTGAGATGTTTTCAAGTTTAATCATTTTGTTGTATTTGTGCGGTTATAAATTCATCTAAGCTGCCGTCAAGAACGGCGTTGACTTGCGAAGTTTCCACATCGGTTCGCAAATCTTTAACTAATTGATAAGGATGGATTACATAAGAACGAATTTGATTTCCCCAACTGGCCGAAATTTTGCTTCCCTTAACTTCGGATAACTCTTTCTGCTTTTCCATTGTTTTCAGCTGGTAAAGCTTGGCGTAAAGCATCTGCATCGCCGTTTCCTTGTTTTGAGCAAGAGATCTTTCAGTTTGGGCTGACACGATAATTCCTGTAGGTTCATGAGTAATACGAACGGCGGACATCCTTTTATTCACATATTGGCCTCCCGGGCCGGAAGCGTGGAAATAGTCAACTTTCAAGTCCGAGGGATTTACTTCAATTTCTTTTCCGTCTTTAATTCGTGGCAGAACTTCCACAAGGGCAAAAGAAGTATGGCGCAATTTTTGGGCTGAAAACGGCGATATTCTTACCAAGCGATGGACTCCGGTTTCTTTCTTTATCGTGCCGTAAGCATATTTTCCTTTAATCTCAATAGTAACGGATTTGACGCCAACACGTCCTTCCGGACCTCCGGCTTGGCCGAAATCTTGGTCAAGAATCGCATTCTTAAACCCGGCTTTTTGGCAATATCTTTGATACATCCTCAAAAGCATTGCCACCCAGTCCTGCGCGTCCTGTCCTCCCGCTCCTGAATAGATTGATAAAAGAGCGTCTCCTTTATCATACTTCCCTTTGAATCTTACTTCAATATTTTTCTTTTTTATTTTTAATCTTAAAAGATCTATCTTTTTACTCAATTCGCTTTCCAAAGAAAAATCTTCTTTGCAAAGCTCCAAAAGCTCTTTAATTTCTTTTATTTCGTTTTTAATTCCGTTAAGTTCTTCCAGCTGTTCTTTCTTGTGAGCCAATTCCTGGGATATTTCCTGCGCCTTTTCCTGATCCTGCCAAAAATCCTCTCTTGCCGATAATTCTTCCAGTTCTTTTATTTTATCCGGAAAGCTGGCTAAGTCAAAGATGGCCCTCCAGGAGGAGAGCCTCTTTTTCTAACTCTTCAATTGTTTGGCTAAGATTTTCCATATTTGCAGAAAGGGAGGAGTTAAAGACGTAAGCCTCCCAGCTATCCGATCGGGCATCCGGTCGGATGGCCGGATAAACCCTTGCCGGCTCCAATCACACAAGAGCCGAGGAGAGGAGTTGAACCTCCAACCTACGGTTTACGATACCGTTGCTCTGCCATTGAGCTACCTCGGCAAAATATCTGCTCATCAGCCATTTGTTGCTCGCCGATAGGCAGGAACCGCTCCGTCAACACCATTTGTTAGCGCCATTGCCTGCCGGCGGGAAGGAGCCTTTTTGGCGAAAGCCGCTCCTTTGTCCGTCCGGCGAAAAACGCTGTCATCGCCAAGCTGTTCTGATATCAATAAATCCAGCATATCAAATTTCCCTTAAAATTCAAAGATAAAGTTTGATGAAAATACTTGTTGCCCTTTTTAAAAGCTTCGGGTAAAATATCATTATATGACAATATTAAACGACCAAAATTTTAAAAAATTCATTGAAGAAGCCGAAAAGCCGGTTTTAGTTGATTTTTTCGCGGAATGGTGCCCTCCCTGCTCCTTTTTAGGAAATATTATAGAAAAGATATCCAAAGAAAAAGAAATGCAGGATAAGCTTATTTTTACCAAGCTTAATATTGACGAATCGCCGGAAACAGCCCGCCAGTTTAAGGTAGAGCAGATTCCGACCGTAATGCTTTTCAGAAACAAAGAAGCTGTTGCCGATTTTTTGGGCTTTATGCCCGAAGAAGCCGTAAAGGAATGGATAGAATCCGGCTTAAAGAAATAATTCCCTTTTTCCGCATTTATCCGCGGAAAGTAACAGGCATTCGGCCTTTTATTTTTTATGGAAAAAGAAATTGAAAAAATCATAGAGGAATACAGGCAATATGCAGAAGAGAAAGGAATTGGACTAAACGACAACCATGAGATGCTGGAAGGCCTGGCCAAAAGGCTTATTGAAAACGAGAAAAAATACGGCGCGCGCTACTGCCCCTGCCGAGTGGTCAAGGGAAAACCGGAAATTGATCAAAAAAATATTTGCCCTTGCTCTTATTCGGAAGAAGAAATTGAAAAATCGGGACATTGCCTCTGCTGGCTATTCGTTAAAAAATAATATTCCAAAAAAAGAATAAAAAAGATTCAAAGCTTTCCCAGTCTGTGGAAAGTTTTATTTTTGCCTCAACAATTTTGTGCTAGAATTATTATAATGGATCTTAAAAATTTTCTTGAATCTTTTAATATCTTGGGCAAATGCAAAAGATACGGATTAAGCCCGTGGCAATGCCCCCAGTTTCTTTTCCTCGTTATGGGGATTGTTATAATTTTGAGCGAATTTGTTTTTTATTTTCTAGGAAGCTACTACATAAAAGATCCGAAAATAGTCGTTTTGGTAATCAGCGGACTGACCGGAATATTGTTTATAATCGCCTTTACAATTGTTAAAGGATTTGAAAATTTGGCCGAATCAAACCGTATGAAATCGGAATTCATTAATATCGTTTCGCACCAGTTAAGAGCCCCTCTTTCCAATTTAAGCTGGACGATAGAACTGATTATGTCTGGCAGGCTGGGAAAAATAGAAGCCGGACAGCTTGAATATTTCAAAATATTGCGGGAAAACAACGGACGAATGAAAGATTTGGTTTCCGATCTTTTGACTGTCTCCCGCTTGCAGTCCGCCAATTTAAGCGCGAGAGAAAAGCCTTTTTCCATAGGAGAAATCACAACCGAAGCAATTAAGTCATTCAGCCCTTATGCCAAGGCTTCAAATATAGAAATCAAGACTAATTTTGAAAAAAATCTTCCCGAAATTTTCGCCTCTCCGGAGCAAGTCAAAATGGTGATTGAAAATCTTTTGGACAATGCCATCAGATACACTAAAGGCAAAGGAAAAATAGAAGTCAGTATCGGAAAGGAAAACAATTCTGTTCTTTTTTCCATAAAAGATATGGGAGTGGGAATTCCAAAAAACGACCAAAAATATCTGTTTCAAAAATTCTTCCGTTCGGAAAACGCAATGAAAAGACAGACCCAAGGGTCCGGTCTCGGTCTTTACATAGCGAAATCCATTATAGAAAATTCAAAAGGAAAAATAGGATTCGCAAGCCAAGAGAATATAGGCACCACTTTTTGGTTTGCTCTGCCGATAAATAAAAAATAATAATTTTACGCGCAAAAAAATGAAAAAAATATTATTTATTGAAGACGAAGAAGCTCTGCAAAAAACCTTGAGCGAAGTTTTAACGCAAGAAGATTTTAAAGTAATCAGCTCCTTGGACGGCGAAACCGGATTGGAACTGGCCAAAAAAGAAAAACCGGACCTTGTTCTTTTAGATTTGATTCTTCCGAAGATGAACGGCTTTGATGTTTTGGCAAGCCTTAAGTCGTGCGAAGAAACCAAAGAAATCCCCGTCGTGGTAATGACAAATTTGGAAAATCTGGAAAATGTTGAAAGAGCGATTGAAGCCGGAGCCACGACTTATCTTTGCAAAGCGCAATACAGCCTAACGGAAATATTGGAAAAAATAAAAAGAATATTAGAATAAAATCTTAAATGAGAGTTGAACCGCAACAATTAAAGTCTTTCCTGCTTGACGCCGGGATGCTGACCGAAAAGCAGTTTGACCAAGCCCAGGCGGAAGCCGAAAAAAACAAGAAAACGGTTGAAGAGATTTTAGTTGAAAGAGATTTTGTTCCGGAAGAAAAGATTATCAAGCTTTCGGCTTACATATTGGGAATTCCTTTCGTTGACTTGGAAAAAGAAGCCATTGACCCAAAAATCCTAAAAATGATTCCCGAGCCTATTGCCCGAGCTCATAGCATAGTCGCCTTTAGAAAGAGAGGGCAGGATTTGGAAGTGGCCATGATTGATCCGGAAGATTTGCGCACCATTGAATTTATCAAAAAAACAACATCTCTAAGAATTCTCCCGCGCCTTACCAGCCAAGCTTCAATCAAAAAAGTTTTACGCCAATATCAGCAGACCTTGGAAGCGGAATTCGGAGACATTATTAAAAAGGAAGCCGGCGGAATCAAGCACATTAAAGACGAAGACGTTTTTGGAGATAAAAACGACTTGCAAAAAATAGCCGAGGACTTGCCGATTATAAAAATCGTGGATACCTTGATGAAGCACGCCATACTGCAAAGAACCTCCGATATCCACATTGAGCCGACCGACAAAGAAGTGCTGGTCAGATATCGCATAGACGGAATTCTGCGCGACGCTATGGTCTTACCCAAAATGGCGGCTCAAGGAATAGTGGCAAGAATTAAAGTCCTTTCCAATCTTAAGCTTGACGAGCATCGCCTTCCGCAAGACGGACGGTTTAAGATAGAAAGCGAAGATTATAAATATTCCGTGCGTGTTTCAATCTTGCCTGTCTTTGACGGAGAAAAAATAGTAATGCGTTTACTTCCCGAAACCAGCAAAGCCTTAAGCTTGGAACAGCTTGGCTTGCGCGGCAAACAACTTGATGACTTGCAAGACGCATTGCGCAAACCGGTAGGGATACTTTTGGTCACCGGACCGACCGGATCGGGAAAAACAACCTCTCTTTATTCAATGATGGAAATTTTAAATAGTCCGGGGGTAAATATTTCAACAATTGAAGATCCTGTAGAATACCGTATGCCCAGGATAAACCAAACTCAAGTAAACGCTAAAATAGGAATGACTTTCGCCAGCGGATTAAGATCCCTTTTAAGGCAAGACCCGAATGTTATTATGGTCGGAGAAATCCGCGACAACGAAACCGCTTCCTTGGCCGTTAATGCTTCTTTGACCGGACACTTGGTTCTTTCCACTTTGCATACCAATTCCGCCGCCGGATCCCTGCCTCGCTTGATTGACATGAAGATTGAGCCTTTTTTGATAGCGTCTACTCTTAATTGCATTCTCGCCCAAAGATTGGTCCGAAAACTATGCGAAGAAAAAGAAAAATATTTCTTGAAAGAAGCTGAAATAAAAGACATAGGAAAATACTGCGACATTGAAAAAACTTTGGATATTCTAAAAAAAGAAAAAATAGTAAAGGCGTCCGATAAATGGACGACCATCCCCTTTTATCGGCCAAAGCCAAGCAAAGACAGCTTAGACGGATATTCCGGACGCGTCGGTATTTACGAAGTTCTCCCCGTTACCGAAACTATCAAAGATTTAATCATAAGCCAGGGAACCTCGGACCAGATAGAAGATCGTGCTAAAAAAGAAGGAATGATTACAATGTTTGAAGACGGATTCATTAAGGCGGCCTTGGGGCTGACTTCCATTGAAGAAGTAATGAGAGTCATCATAGATTAAAAAATAATTTCAAAATCTTATCGCCAATTATTTTTACAAAGCAAAATCCCTAAAAGGGCTTCAACGATCCGGACAGATGGAAGCCAAAGATGAAAACCAGCTGGCCAGCCTTTTGCGCAGCCAAGGGTTAATTTTGATAAAAGCAAGCCCGCAGGGTAAAAAAGGAGGGTTGAAAAAAATATCCGAAATCAGTATTGGAATCGGAGGAGTCTCTTTGACGGAAAAAATGTTTTTTACCAGAAACCTTCAAGTAATGATTTCTGCCGGGCTTTCCATCCCCCGCGCCATTGATATTATCTCCTGCCAAGTCAAAAGCCCTGCTTTCAAAAAAGCCCTTACCAACATCAAAGATCAAGTAGCTAAAGGGCAAAGATTGTCCGACTCCCTCTCTTCCCACTCTAAAATTTTTCCCAGTCTTTTCCAAAGCATGATTAAAGTGGGAGAGGAAACCGGGACAATGGAAGAAGTTTTGAAAACTCTAGCAACTCAAATGGAAAGATCTTACGAATTACAGTCCAAAATTAAAGGAGCAATGACTTATCCGGCCGTTATTGTTTCCGCGATGCTTTTAATCGGAGCGGCAATGCTTATAATCGTTGTTCCCCAATTATCTTCGGTGTTTGAAAGCATGAATATAGAACTCCCCATGACGACCCAAATAATGATCGGTTTGGGAAAATTTTTGGCTGAAAAATGGTATATCGCCCTGCTGATTATTGCAGGCTCTGTTATTTTCTTTATGTGGTTCTCAAAAAAGCCCTTCGGGAAAAAAATACTTGATTGGACTGCCTTAAAATTTCCGGTTATATCTCCCCTAGTCAAAGATATAAACTCCGCTTATACCGTTAGAAATCTAAGCTCTTTGTCCGCGGCCGGAGTGCCCTTGCCCAAATCTTTGGAAATAACTTCAGAAACCGTCAGCAACGGTTATTATAAAAAAGCTCTTGTTGATTCCGCAAACAGGGTAAGAAAGGGAGAAAAGCTTTCAGAAGCCCTGAAAGATTATTCCGGCATTTATCCTCAAACAGTAATCCAAATGGTTGCCGTAGGAGAAGAAACGGGAGAGACCTCAACGATACTGGAAAAACTCGCCGATTTTTATGAGCAAAACGTCACCGAAACCACCAAGAATATGGCCTCTATTATTGAACCGATAATGATTTTGATTCTCGGAGGAGGCATCGGCTTTTTCGCCGTTTCCATGATGCAGCCCTTAAACAGCATAATGCACGGAATTCATTAAAATGATTAAAGAGCTCCAATCCCAAAACGAGCAGCAAAATGAACAAATCAAAAGAAAGAGAAGAAAGGTTTTTCTGCTGGCGCTGCTTTTTGCTTTAAAATTTTTAATTATCCCCTGGCTCCAAAACAAAATAATAAACTATTGCCTTAAAAGCGGCTCTGATTATAAAAAAACAACAGAAGAAAGAAATGGCAAAGGGTTCTCTCTGATTGAAATAATGATTGTCTTTGCCGTTGCCGGAATAATGGCCGGCCTGTGCCTTTTTTCTTTTTCTCTTTATCGGCCGGCTTTGGAATTGTCAAACACTTCCAAAGAAATAATAAGCAATATGCGCTACGCCCAGCAATTAGCCGTATCCCAGCAAATAAACTATGGCGTATATTTTTATCCGAGCGAGAAAAAATACCAAGTTATTAAATGTTCCCAGCCTGAAGAATTAATCAAGAATATTTTTCTTCCTTCCGCAATCAGCCTCCGCCAAGTTAATTTTACTGACAATAAATTGATATTTAATATTTACGGCGCAGCGGTTGAAGCGGGATCAATAACGATTGAAAACAATGAATACTCTACTTCAACAGTAGAAGTAAAGCCGTCAGGCTTCATTAAAAAAACGGATTAATATGTCTAAAAATCAAAAAGGCATTACTTTAATAGAGGTCATTGTCGCTTTGGCGGTCTTGTCTATCGGAATTATAGGAATCCTGCAGTCTTTCCCTGCGGCGGTGCAGAAAGAAGGCATTGCCAAAAATAATTCAACCGCCGCTTATCTCGCACAAGGACAATTGGAAACCCTCCTCTCTTATGACTACGACAACCCTTTACTCTCCACAGGGACAACAACTACGAGCACCTTAAACTATTATATCCAAACCAATGTCGCTTATATTGATCCCCTTGACGATTTAAACGCTACCGATACCGATCTTGGAATTAAGAGAATAAAAATTAAAGTATTTTGGGGGCGGGACGTTCCCGAGCAAACCGTTGAGCTCTCCACTCTATATTCAAGAAAATGAAAGAAGAAAAATTCAAACAGAAAAAATCGGACGGATTCACTCTTTTGGAAACTATGATTGTAATCACGGTTTTTGCCATTGCCGCAGGCGCGATTTTTTCAGCCCAATTTTACGGACAAAAAATTTTTATGGAACAGCAAGATTTGGCTGAAATTACGCAAAACGGAAGGATAATAATGGAAAGAATCACCAGGGAAATCCGCCAATCAAAGCAGATATCCAACAACATAACAGAAGAAGAAATCACTGCCGCCTCTGAAATAGAATTCCAGGACGGACACCTTGGCTCTTTCAACATTAACGGATCTCCTCAATCCGCATCAACAAGCACGATTGCTTTAGCGGCAGACTCTTCGCCAGCTGACGATTTTTATAAAGATTCTTTTATGGAAATAACTTCCGGATGGGGAAACGAAAATAATAGAATAAGAAAAATCACCGGATATGACGGAAGCACGAAAGCCGCCACAATTGACCGGCCATGGGAAAATCCAATTCCGACTGTCGCATCAATCTACAGCATAAGCAGCGATTATTATTATATCAGGTATTTTGCCAGCTCAACTGAACTTTACAAAGAAGTTAAGGTTTATTATTTTCCAAGCGATCCCTATTGTTATCTCCCTCATAATGCTACTTCGTCCAGCGAAATCTTGACTTCAAAACTGCTGGAAGGACCCGAGCTCGTTGGAGAATTCGTTCAAGGTATAAAATTTTGGGGAAACAAGCTTATCAATATAAAAATTAATCTAGCTAAAAATGAGCAGTTGCTGGAAATTGAGAATAAAATATTGGGCCGCAATCTCTAATCGCTTTTACAGAAAAAAAAGCCAAAAGGGATCGGTCATCATTATCGCTATGGGAGCGATGCTGATTTTGCTGTTAATCAGTTCTTACTTCCTTTCTCTTTCTGTTACGGAATATAAAATATCAAAAAGCCAAATTCAAACCTTGCAGACTTACTACATCGCCGAAGCCGGAATAAACGAAGCCATTTGGAGATTAAAAAACGACTCTGATTGGAATCTTTGCTTTACAAGCTCAACTGCTTATTGTGATTGTTATGACTGGACAACCTCTAGCCAAAAAGAAGCAGGATCTTTAATCTTTGGAAATAGTTATACTGTATCAATTGAAAATTCTTCTTGCGGCAACGGAGAGATAACAACCATGGCAAGTTCAACTCACGGCAATCAAAGAATAGTTAAAATAAAAGTTTATAAAGCTCTTGGCAGCCTAATTGAAAGCAGCTCCGTTTTCTCCGGCTCTCCGAGCGGCGAAATCACAATCCATGCAAGTAAAATAAACATACACAACGGCAATATTTTCAGCAACAACAATATCAATATCAAATCGGCAAGCACGGTAAATCTTTACGATAACCAATCAACGATTGAGCAGGAAGGACTTGCTTTCGCCTACAACAATATCAACATTACGGATAGTTCTTTTAACAGCTCTTCAACTTGTTCAAGAAAAGGATGCGGACCAAATTGTCCTGTGGATAATTGCCCCCCGGAAAAACAGGCAATGCCCGCCGTTGATTTTGATTCCGGGCTGGCGTCTTCCTACAAAAATAAGGCTATTAACGCCCAAAATCAAGGCCAATGCGAAATCGTCGGAAAAAATTACAACGGATCTGTTGTCGTAACCAGCGATAAATGTCTTTTTACTTCTTCCGAATTTAGAAATCTTCTCAGCAATATCGGATGGAACGGAACATTATATTTAAACCACAAAGCAAACGGGATAGCCACTTCCACCTACTATGTAACCGGAGCAATTGAGCTAAAAGGCCAAAGAAAACTGGAAATTAACGGAGTTTTGATTGCCGACGGCGATATTGAAATTGGAGAAAAACTCTGCTGGGGAATACAGTGCGGTTTTGACCAAGTTAAAGTCAATGATCCCGGAGTTGGGATACCATCGGGACTTCTAAGCAAAGGAAGCGTTAATTTTGATCTGTTTTCTTCTTTAACAAGCTCCTCCATAGAAGGAATAATTTATGCTGGAGACAAAATGGATTTGATAAGCCTACCGCAAAATTTCCAAATAGTCGGTGGAATGATGGCCAGCAAATTTGCTATGTTCAGCATCTTTCAGCCGCTTGAATTTTATTTTGACGAACAAAAAATTCAAGAAGGTATTTGGGGAGGATCCACGCCTCCTCCAGGAGGAACACAACCGGAATTTTCACCGGTTATAACTATTGATCATTGGGAAGAGCTTTATTAGCTTTCCAAATGAAATTGTTGATAAAATAGCCTTAATTTTTATCTGAAAAAAATATATAATAAATAAAATACTTCAGATTTTTTCTAAAAAATGTTTGAATCTCTAAACTTGAAAAAAGAAGCCTTTGGATTGGATGTTTCCGATTTGTCTTTGAAAATCGCCAAACTTAAAAAGAGCGGCGATGATTTAAAACTGGAATCTTTTGGCTGCGAAAAGATAGATCAGGGCATAATAAAAGAAGGAGAGATTAAAGACCAAAAAAAGCTCGCCGAAATAATCAAAAAATCTCTTAAAAACGCTTGCGGAAAAAAAATAAAAACCAAGTATGTCGTTGCCTCTCTTCCCGAAGAAAAAGCTTTCCTGCAAGTAATCAAGATGCCGGCGCTTTCGGAAGAAGAGCTTAAGTCCGCCGTATTTTACGAGGCAGAAAATTATATTCCTATGTCAATTAACGATGTTTATCTTGATTTCCAGCCGGTAGTATCTTCAAACGTCTGCAGCTGCGGAGCCGTTGAAGAAAATCAAGAAATTTTAATAGCCGCTATACCGAAAAAAATAGCGGACGACTATTTATCATGCCTTAAGCTGGCCGGGTTGGAACCCATAGCTTTTGAAGTAGAATCTCAAGCGATAAGCCGCGCTATAATCAAAGAAAAGCTAGAAGATCCCGTCGCGATACTTGATTTGGGAGAAAGCCGCACTATTTTTGTCGTCTTTTGCGGAGGGTCCATAAGGTTTACCGCCTCAATTCCAATTTCAGGATATCTGTTTAAAAAAATAATAGCGCAGGATTTGGGAGTTGATATGGAAAAAGCCGAAACGTTAATCGCCCGCTACGGCATCAAGGAAAGGATGAGGATAAGGATAAAAGAAGAAGTCGGAGCGGAAATCACCAAGGGCGAAATCTTCCAGGCTTTAATCCCTCCTTTGATTGACATGGTCCAACAGGTTAAAAAATATATGGATTTTTATCAATCACCGTCATGCCAAGTCATGTCAAAAAAAATTAAGAAAATTAAGAAATTAATAATTTGCGGCGGCGGAGCCAGCTTGAAAGGATTGGAGAACTTGCTTTCTTTAGAGCTTAAATCCGACGTAGAGATAGCAGCTCCTTGGACAGGCATAGCCAACAAACAAAATCCTGATATGCCAATGGAAAAATCGCTCAAATACGCCACCGCATTAGGCCTGGCTAGAAGAGCCTTAAACGAAGAATGATCAACCTTTTGCCGGACAATCAAAAAAAAGAGATAAGACAGGAAGAAAAACTGAAGATTGTTTCAATCCTTGGCCTTATTTTAATCGCCTATCTCTTGTCTTTGGGATTGCTTTTATTCCTCGTAAAAGGCTTTCTTGACGCTGATCTTGAAATCCAAAAAATTTATTACAACGATAAAAAAGCCTCGCTGGAATCTTTAAAAGGATTGGAAGAAGAAACAGCGTCCGTGAATACGAAAATTTTAAAATTAAAAAATTTTTACAGCGGCCAAACTGATTATACGGAAATATTCAATAAGCTTTATCCGAAAATCCCTGCAGACGTCTATTTATCTTCTATAAGCTTTCTTTCAAAAAACGATAAAGGCATCAGCATTTCCATGCAAGGATCTTCCGACACGAGAGAAGGCCTGAATTTATTAAAAACAAATCTTGAAGGCGCCGAAGAAGATTTTTCCGATGTTTTTTTCCCTCCCGAAAGCTGGATTAAAAAGAACAATATAAATTTTTCAATAAGCTTCAATATTTTGATTGATTAATATCATATGAAAGACTTGAAAACGCAAACAAACATATCAATAGCAACCGTTACGGCCCTGGCTTTTCTTTTGCTGTTCTTTCTAATCCAGCCTTGCTTGACTCAAGCCGTAAAAAGCGGAGAAAAATTGTCGGAAATGAAAGAAGAATCAGCCGTTTTGGAAACTAAAATTAAAAACCTGCAAAATTTTAAGCCGAAATACGAAAAAGAGATAAAGCCGATTCTCCAGTCCAAGGAAGACCTTTTTATAGATCCTCAAAATCCGGTTTTCTTTATTTCTTTGATGGAAGAATCCGCTTTGCAAAACGGCCTTGTTATTGATATCTCTTCAGCTCAAATCTTTACCGCTCAAAATGCGCCCGAAGAGCCTTGGCCGTCTTTAAATTTTAGAATCAGCCTTAACGGAACAATGCCTGAAATCTTAAAATTTTTGGAAAGAATGGCCAATCTTCCCTACTTGGTTGAAATTAACGGATTAAATATTGCAAAAGAATCGCAGATTCAAAATCAAGATAAAGCAAAAGAAGCCGCCAGCGAAAAAAACGAGGAAGAAAGTGCAACAAAAATTTTAAAACAAGAAGAAAAAGCCCGCGCTTCTTTTAATTTAAAAGTTTATACTAAATAAAATGAAAAAAAGGAGCAGTTATAAAAGTAAAAAAATAGATTTCAAAAAAATCCCCTATCGTTTGGCACAGCGCTCTTTTTGGATTTTTTTGATTCTTTTTTTGCTGTCAGCCCTTTTGATTTTTGTTTTTCTTTACCAGCCCGTTAAAAACCAAAAAGAAATAATGGTCGGTGTTGAAAAAATACCGGAACAATTTGACGAAGAAACATTCCGCCAAGTCTTGGAGCAATGGAAAATAAGGCAAGATAGATTGAAGAAAACTAATCAAAAAGATTATCCCGACATTTTCATAAAGCAAGGACTTCCCGCCTCTTCCAATCCGACAAGCACCGCCTCATCAACCATAAACGCGACATCAAGTCCGGCGAACGCGGCGTCTAACGAAAACAAACTCAACACAACTTCTTCCTCCTCTAGCAAGATATAAAAACGACCGCCTTAGGCGGTCGTTTTTTCTTGTCTATTTTTATTATTCCAAAGACAGATATTCAAAACTAAAAGAGGCTATGGCCGAATAAATAATAGACTCCCAAGAAGATAAAAACTAAAGCCGCCGCCAAGTTTAAGAAGACAATAATCCTTGGAGAAACAATTCTTATTTTTAAAGTGAGCGCCGCTATCGTAAAAATAATTACTTCGTCAATCAGATAAAATATTATATAAAGCGTCATATAAGCAAGAGATAAACTCGTAGAAAGGCCGGACTCCGCCAATATTCCGGCGAAAAGAACGGGCAGAAAAGCGGAACAAGGAAACTCAACTATCGTTACTATCGCGGCAAACAGAGCGATTGCCGCGGAAAGGGTTATCCAGCCTGATTTTTCCACAAAAAGCTTTTCAATCTTCGGAGACAGGCGGGACATTAAATTGTTTGAGCTGCAAACCGGACCGCTTTTCCACGCTTTATAAAATTCCCTAAGTAAATACGCCCCGCCAGCCAAGGCCAACAACCCTATAAGAGCTTCCATGCTCCTGATATAAGGAGAGATAAAAACGAAAAATTGATGCCACGCAAGGATTAAAAAGCCATAAACCGTCCCGGTAATCAAAAGAAAGATCCCTCCAAAAAGAAAAATTTTCTTGCGGGATCGCAAAACAATAACCAATCCCAAGATCATTACCAAAGCCCCCAAAGAACAGACATTAAATCCGTCCATCGCCCCCAATACAATCGCCAGCGCCGGCAGAGAAAAATCAAGCAAATTAACCTCGCCGAAAAAAGGCAGATTGATCATTGTTTCGCTATTGTGCGTATTGCCGGCGCTCCCGGTGCCGGTATTATTTCCGGCGGCGGAATTCCCTGACGTAGACGCGTTTTCTGAAGCAATAGGATTCTCCGAAGTGGTGGCGTTTTCCGTGGTAGTCGTATTTTCCGTGCTTGTAGCATTTTTCCACTCAACCAAATAAGAGCTGATCTCCCCTGCTACCGAATCGTTAAATCCGACCCAATATCTATTGCCGACAAAAATAGCCGGCACTAATCCTCTCCTGCTTTCCGGAACGGAATAAGCATCGTAAAATTCGTTGATTTTATTAATGTTTTCTCCAAGCTCGTAATCATTAATCTTTAATCCAAAATTGTTTTCTTTTTCAAAATCATCCAAAAAACTCTTGGCCTGCGCGCAATGAGGACAAGTGGTGCTGGTAAAGACATGGACGACGATCCCTTCTCCGTTCGCAAAAGCAAAACCGCATACAAAAAACGCGACAGCAAAGACAACAGAAAAAAATTTTTTCAACATAATATTATTATAACTCATATCTTCTCATTTTTGGAGCGGGTGAGCGGAGTCGGACCGCCGTCTGTTCCTTGGGAAGGAACCATAATAACCGTTATACGACACCCGCCTTTGCCTCGCCGTAGCTCCTGAAAGAAGCGAAGACAAGCATAGTCTTTCTTTTATCCCAAACTATCTCTTTTTTTGATGGCTCGGCTTCGGCGGGGCAAAGCCCGCCACGGGACTGCTTTTCTACTATATCCCTGTCTTTTCTTTTATCCAATCTATTATATTTCCAAAAGAAAATCCAGTTTCTTCTTTTTGAGAAGAGCCTTCTCCTTGTTTCTGCATATCGTCTTCGTTTTTCACCACTAAAATTTTCTCTCCGGGCTTCTGCAAATTTAGATCTTCGCGAGCCACTTTTTCCAACGCTTGGGAGCTGGAAATATGGCTTAATAAATTGTTCAAACGGTTTTCTTTATCAATGGAATCGGCAAGAGTCTTTTTGGTTTGCTCCAAATCTTCAATGAGCTTTTTTCTTTCTTGGTTAAGATTTAAATTAGTTTCCGCCAAATAGATAATCGGCAGTAAAAGCAAAAAAACCAAAACCAGCCTTTTATTTTTAGGCGTAAAAAAGCTCTTTTTAATTTTTTGTTTTTTTGCTATCATATAGCCGATATGTTTAACAGCAAAAAGTCAAAGAAAATACTTAGATATCTTGGAACCGGCATTATCGCGCTAATTGTCATTTCTACGGTTCTGTCTTTGGTTTCTCCGGCCTTTCAGTAGAATCTTTTGCCTCTCCGCCTAAAGCCTCTTTTGCCAAAGAGGTTTTTTGGTTTTTGCCTTTTTTAAGAAGAAGTGAATATTTTAACGAATACTTCCGGCGGAATTCTAAGCTGTCCTCTTGCTTTCAATTTTTCCTTTCCTTTTTTCTGCTGTTCCAATAGTTTTCTTTTCCTGGTGTAATCTCCTCCGTATAACGGCGCCGTAACATCCCTGCGTTTGGCTCCCTTGTCCCCCCTGGCTATAACGCGGCCCATTGCTTGAGCCTGAATGGAAACGGAAAACATTTGGGAGGGCAAGACATCTTCAAGCATCGTCACCATTCTCTTTCCTTCGTAATAGGCATTGTCTTTGGGCACGATACGGGAAAGAGCCTCTTCTTTTTTACTGGAAATTAAAATTTCCATTTTGACAAGCTCTCCGGGTCTGAACCCTATTTCTTTATAAGACAAAGAAGCAAATCCTTGGCTGGAGTTCAGAAGCCTCTCGTAAAAACTGCCGATTAAATTTCTCATCGGAATATTATAAGTCAAAAGGAACCTCTCGCCCATAAAAGAGACCGAATCAATATGCTCTCCTTCAAAGCTTTTCAAAAGGTCATAAACGCTTCCCAAGTATTGGGCGGGAGTAATAATTCTTATCTCCGCCCAAGGCTCCATTACCGTTTTCGGATTTTCCGGGAACTCGCTGGGACTGAAAATCAAAGACTCTTTGCCGTTCGCTTCAATAACCTTATAGCAAACTTGCGGAGCTCCGATGACTAAATTCAAATTAAATTCCCTTTTTAGCCTTTCTATCGTAATTTCTCCATGCAATGTTCCCAAAAATCCGCATAAAAAACCTCTTCCTAAAACTTGATAAGTTTGAGGCTGGAAAAATAAAGCTGAATCGTTGAGCTTAAGTTTTGATAAAGCAATGCGTAAAAGTTCAAAATCAGCTTGATTCTCCGGACATATAAAAACGAACACTTTTGGATTAGCTTGCTGGTAACCCGGCAAAGGTTCGGTCTCAACAACAGGGCCCTCCGAACCATAGTCTTTGGCAATCGTATCTCCTATTCCTATCTTTTCCAGCTCTTTAATCCCTGTGGCTATATAGCCGATTTCTCCTGATTTTAACTCATCTGCCGAAACTAAATTGGGTTTGAAAAATCCGAGCTCTTTAACTTCTCCGCGGGCTTTACTGGCACAAAGAAAAAATTTGTCATTCTTTTTGATGCTTCCGTCAACTACCCTGACATAAGCCAAGACTCCCAAAAAAGGGTCAAACTTGGAATCAAAAATCAGAGCGCGGAAAGGCTTGCCTGACGGACAGACAGATATGTCCGGCGCCAAGTCGGGAGCCGGAACCAAAGAAATAATTTTTTCCAAAAGAGCTTCAACATTTTCCCCGGTTTTTGCTGAAATCGGAAGAACTTCCTCCCTTGGAACATTCAAAAGATTTGCCAGCTCTTTTTTACTTTCTTCCACTCTTGCTTGGGGCAAATCAATTTTGTTAATAACCGGAATAATGGTTATCCCTTCTTTTTTCGCCATTTCCAAATTGGAAAGAGTTTGAGCCTGGATTCCCTTTGTCGCGTCAACTAAAAGAACCGCTCCTTCTACGGCAGCCATACACCTGGAAACCTCATAAGAAAAATCAACATGTCCGGGAGTATCAATTAAATTTATATTATATTCCAAGTCAGAATTTTTAGGCTTGTAATTCATTGAAACCGGCTTCATTTTTATAGTGATGCCTTTTTCTTTTTCCAAGTCCATTGAATCCAAAAATTGCGGCGTCAATTTGTTTTTGGCGATTGTTCCGGTTATATCCAAAAGCCGATCCCCTAAAGTGGATTTTCCATGATCTATATGAGAAATGATGCTAAAATTCCTAATCTGTCTTTGTTTTTCCATATCTGTTAAAACGATTTAAAAGGCTGGAGATAAAGCCTTTTGCTTCGGTTGAACCCAAAATAATTGTTATTAGAAAGTATAGCAGAAAACTTATTCCTCCGACAGCCGCAACCTGCCAAAAACCGGCCCAAAACCCGCTTCCGGCGGATAAAGACATTTTTTCCAAAAGATACTGGCCAAAAAAGCAAGAAGCCAGCGCGGCAAAAAGCATTTTCCAAAAAGCGCGGCAAATTTCCGCAATTTTAAAGTTGCCTATTTTTCTGTAAAGAAAAACCATAAAAATAATAAATTGGAATATGAGAGCAGCTAGAAAAGCAAAGCAAAGAGCCAGCATTTTTAAATCTTCTGCGGATCTGTTGAGGCCGAAGCTCTCTTTCAAAAAAGAGGAAAAAATATTGGGTTGGCCGGCAAAAGAGACTAAGGCCATAGATAAAACTATATTAAAAACAACAAACAAAAAAGCTAAAACTGCAGGAGTTTTTGTGTCTTTCGCACTGAAAAATCCCCTTAAAATCAAAGGCACCAAACATTGCGGCAATATGGCAAAGGAATAAATGCCCAAGCAAGCTGAAGTTAGGGACGCGTCTTTCATATTGAACTGGCCGGTTCTCAAAATTGTTTCAACAATAGGCTCTCTCAAAACAAAAAAAAGAATGCCGATAGGAAGGGCTAAAAAAATAATCCGGCGGAAGGCCAAAGAAAAGCTTTCGTAAAATTCTTCCTTTTTTCCTTCCGTCCAGCTTTGAACAAGGCTGGGAAAAACAGCGGTAGCCAAAGAAACGCCCAATATTCCAATCGGCAAAAAAGAAAGGTTATAGGAAAGGTTAAAAATGGCTATGGCCCCCAAGCCAATACCGGAAGCTATTGCCGCAATAACCATAAAATTAATTTGGCTTAAGGAAGCCGCCAAAGAACGGAAAAAAGCCAAATTAACAATCTTCAGCACTGCGGGATGCTTTAAGCTGAACAAAGGCCGATACTTAAATCCGCATTTAACGGCAACCGGGATTTGGATAAGCAAATGGGCCGCCGCTCCAAAAACCACTCCCAAGGCCGCTCCCAATATTCCAAGCCTCGGAGACAAAAAAACAATGCCTAAGATAATCCCCAAATTATAAAGAAGAGGGGCCAAAGAGTAAGCCAAAAATTTATTGAAATACTGCAGGATGGAAGAGAAAAAAGAAGACATTCCGAAAAACAACGGGCTTAGGAGCATCACTCTTGCCAAGAAAGCCGTCTCGGCCTGCGCCTCATTGTCAAATCCCGGAACAATCAATTTAATAAGGAAAGGAGCAAAAATAAAAAGAAGAGCTATCAAAATGAAACTAAACAATAAAAAAGAGTTTAAAACAAAGCTAGACATCTCCCAAGCCTCTTCTTTGTCTTCAGCATAATGCTCGGCGAAAATAGGCAAAAAGGCGACAACTATGCTTCCGGCAAAAAGAATATTGTAAACAAAGTCGGGTATGCGAAAAGCCGCATAATAAATACTAAGGTCTAAGCTCGCCCCGAATGATCCGGCAAGCAAACGATCCCTCAACAGGCCTAAAATTTGGCTGAAAAAAACAGTAACCGCTAAAATGATTGCGGCATAATTGACGCTTTTTGCCGAAGAATTTAGAACTTTTCCTAAAATCATAATAATATTTTAACCTTTTTAATAATAATTAAAAAGGATTTATCCGATAGAAAAATCCATAGACAAGCCATGGATTCTAGAAATCAACGACCAAGCAGGGAATAAGCCGAATTCTGTACGGCCTTTCTTGAAAGAAAGGCTTAGCGATCATCTATCTGGACCGAAAATTGCTTTTCGGTTCTAGCGAGCTACTTTTCTTTGGCCGCTTTCGCAGCCAAGTTTGCTCTTGCACCCGAGTAAGGATTTAGCCGTTTCACCCCTATGTTGCCATAGGACTGTCCCCGCAAACTGCGGGGCTGCTTGGCTTTTCAGCCTTGCGCGTCTCTGTTCGCACCTCAATCCTCGCGGACGAAGGGTATTGCCCTCTACTTTTAATTACCGCCGAAGCGGAATTGGGTGTTCGGACTTTCCTCCCCTTTTCCTTAACGGAAAAAAGGCGATCGCCTGCCTGCTTGGCTTTGATACTATAAAATAATTTCTAAAAAATGGCAAGCAAAAACGGTAATGTCCACACACATTTGGCGGTTTTTGCCGAGATAGGTAATATCTTGGTATATGTGTATAAATATGCCAAAAACAATCAAAGAAGAAAGGTTGCGATGGATATCGCCCAAAGACAGATAAGGTTAATTGACGCGGCGAAAGTATGCCCATACGGCAAAAGACTCCTGGAAAGCGCTAACAGAGGCCGGGCCTCGGTAATCTCGGACAATACAGAGGCCGGGCCTCGGTAATTTCCTCGGTAATTTTGGACACTTAGCCGCCCAAATCCGCACGCACCAAACTTGCACAGGTGCCACCTGTGCAAGTTTTTGCACAGGTGGCACCTGTGCAGATTTGGAGGGGTTGGGTTGGTTGAATTTAGTTGCTCTTATTCTTATTATTGCTCTTTCTATTACTCTTTGTTCTTGATCCTTCTCTTACTCTTGCTCTTATTTTTATTCTTGCTCTTATTCTTGGCAATTTTTAAAGCACAATTCGCAGAAAGAGCCTGTTTTCATTTTTTTAATTTTGCCGGCGCATCTTTTCGCTATGATATCTTCTATCTCCATGCCTTTTAAAGTCCACTCCAAAAGCATTAGGGGAAATTCATGAGAGACGATAACAATCGTTTTGTTTTTATGCTTTCTCTCCAGCTCAACCAAACATCCGTAAGCTCTCTTTCTGACGTCGGCAAAGCTCTCGCCGTTAGGCAAAACGCAAAAAGCCAAATCATCATCATCGCACAGATGTTTCCATATTTCTTCAGACTTTAATCCTTTTAAATCACCCGCATCAAATTCACGAAGCCTTTTGTCGAAAACAACTCTTGCTTTGGTAATGTGGCTAATAATTTCCGATGTCTGCCTGGCTCTTTCCAAATCAGAAGAGACTATTAAGTCTATATCTTCTTTTTTGATTTTCTTGGCGCTTGCTGAAACTTCTTCCCTTCCTTTCATCGTCAAATTGTATTCTTTTTCTTTTGCCGGCCGGCGGCCGGCGGTTTTTTCCGTTTGGATGTCGGAATGGCCGTGCCGAAAAATAAAATACCTGTTCTGAAAAAATTTTTTGAGGCGCAGTTTTGTTTTTTTAACTGTTTTTTTCGTTACCATTTTGCTTGATGTATTCCTAGTATATATCCCCATCTGTTAACCAGCACATGAAGAAAAAAAGTCGCAATTAGCAGCGTTATCCATATGTTCCAGTTAAAGTGAACATAAGGCTGCAAAAAAAAGAAAGAGCCTATCACATAATTAGTCTGATCCCAAGGAATAAAAGCCTGTCCCGGCCGCAATCCCAGCCGGCGCTTGATAAAAGCCGCAAATAAGTCTCCGGCCATCGCCCCGAAAGACATTAAACCTCCTAAAAAAAATAAATTAAAATCTCTATAATCAATCAAGGAAATTTTTTGAAAAACGCTAAAATTAAATTCCAGCCAGCCCTGGATAAAGATAACAAATACTCCGGCAATAACGGCGCAAATAACGCCCCTCCATGTTTTATGGCTACCCAGCAAGCGATGGCCGTTTATTTTCCAACCAAAATCAACAGGATAATCAAATTTGCGGAGAAAAGAAACATTGGACGCCAAAGGAGGAATCATATTCGCCGCGTAGATCGGCAGAAAAAAATAAAGGCAGGAGAAAATAAAAAAAGGAGAGAAGATATTTGCAGCCATTTTTAAATTTTTATTGTTAAAAATTATTTTTCGGCTTTTTGGATGTCTTTTTCTATTTCGCTAAAAAGGCTTTTGGCCTCTTTCAGATCAAGCCTGTAATTTTTATCAGCGACTATTTTTTCCCGCAAAGAAGCCAAACACAAAAGGTTGGTCCTGTTAAACATAAATTCGCTGTCATTTTGAGTTGATTCAATTTGGGCGGCTAAATTTTCTCCGGTCCAATCTCTTGCCGCTAAAAGGCCGGAAAAAAGCGCATAAGCTTCAATAATAGCCAGCTTATAATCCGCTTCAATATCGTTTTTCAAAAATCCGCATATTTTATTCCAATCTTTTCTGAGCTTCGTGTTGTTTTTTTCTTTAAAATTATTAAAAGACAAAAAGTCTGAATATTTTTCTTTTTTCAATAAAAAATCGTCCGGAACTTTATAAATGAAATAAGAAACCGCTCCGGCAAAAAAAACCGAAAGAAATATAAAAATAATTTTAAAAGGTAAAATAAACCCTTGGACTTCGGAAGAATTCAAATATGAAATTATTTCCTGAAAAGCCATTTTTTGCTTAATTTATTTTTCAAAAGCCATAGCGGCTTGGAAAATCTTTTCCTCTTCAAAAGGCTTTGCTATCAGCTGCATTCCTATCGGCAGTTTTTTTGCTTTATCGTCCGGAGATTCCACCCATCCGGCGGGCAAAGACAAGGCTCCCACTCCGGCAAGATTGATGGAAATCGTATAAATGTCAGACAAATACATTTCAAGAGGATCGTCCATCTTCTCGCCTATTTTGAAAGGCAAAGTCGGAGAGACCGGAGTCAATAAAATATCCGCCCGGCTCAAGGCTTTTTCAAAATCGCCCCTGACTAACGATCTTACTTTTTGCGCCTGCTTATAATAAGCGTCATAGTATCCCGAAGACAAAACATAAGTGCCAAGCATAATGCGGCGCTTCACCTCGCTGCCAAAATATTTTTCCCTGCTTTTTATGTAAACTTCCAGCAAGTCTTTTACTTCAGAATTGCCGACTTCCGAAGATCCGTATTTTATACCGTCAAATCTAGCCAAATTGGCGCTCGCTTCCGCCGTGGCAATTATATAGTAGCAAGGCAGAGCATATTCCGTATGAGGCAAAGAGACCTCAATTATTTCCGCTCCCATCTTTTCGTATTTACCAATCGCTTCTTTTACCGTTTTTTCCACTTCCTTATCCATACCGGCAACAAAATATTCTTTTGGTATCCCTATCTTTAAATTTCTCAAATCTATTTTCTCCGAATCCGCCGGTTCTTTTAAAGAAGTTGAATCCAAAGGGTCTTTTCCTTTGATAGCCTTAAAGGCGTCCCTGCAATCCTCTACGCTTTTGCCGAAAGAGCCTATTTGATCCAAAGAAGAAGCATAAGCCATCACTCCATACCGCGAAACCGTTCCGTAAGAAGGCTTTAATCCGGCCACCCCGCAAAAAGAAGCAGGCTGTCTTATTGATCCTCCGGTATCCGAACCCAAAGCAAATTTGCAAAAACCGGCGGAAACCGCCGCAGCCGATCCTCCCGAAGATCCTCCGGGAACGCGGCTGGTGTCGCAAGGATTTTTAGTGCAAAAGAAAGCGGAATTTTCAGTGGAAGATCCCATGGCAAACTCATCCATATTCGTCTTGCCTAAAATTACCGCCCCCTGCTCTTTTATTTTTTTAATAACCGTAGCGTCGTAAGGAGCAATATAATTTTCTAAAATTTTAGAAGCCGAAGTGCATTTGATCCCTTCTACCAAAATATTGTCTTTTATGGCGCACGGCACTCCTCCCAGTAAAGGCAAATCATTTTTTTTGGCGATAATTTCATCCGCTTTTTTTGCTTGTTTCAGCGCAAGATCTTCGGTTATTGTAATAAAAGAATTAATTTCTCCGTCTTCCTTTCTGATCTTGTCCAAAAAAAACTTCGCCAGCTCTTCCGCTGAAAATTTTTTGTCAATTAAATCCTGATGGATTTGCCGTATTGAAAGTTTTTCCAGTTCCATATTAAAAAACCGCTTTAGACTTTAAGTAACCGTCTTTTGAATCAGGGGCCGCTTCCAGCAGTTTTTGGCTGCGGCGGCTTGTATCTTCTCCTTTTTCAATAGCGCAATCCGTTCTAAAAACATTGGCGACTTTTATTGAATGCGCCATCGGCTCAACGTTCTTGGTATCGGCCTTTTTTAAATTTTCAACATATTCCAAAATTGCGGAAAATTCTTTTTGAAATTTTTCCAACTGGCTTTCAGAAAACTCCAACCGCGATAATTTGGCAATATGTTTTATTTCTTCTTCAGAAATCATAAATTCTAATTTTCAATGATTGAATTTAAAAATTTATTATTTCGGGGCTTCCAGCTCTTCTATTTCCGCCAAAACATTATGGAATTCATCCAAGTTCTCAAGAACCACTCCCGCTCCGCGCACTACGGCAGTCATGGGATCTTCAATGATCATTGTTGGAATTTTTGTTTCTTTTGCAATCAGCTTATCCAACCCCCGCAGCAAGGCTCCCCCTCCGGACATAAAAATTCCTTTTTTCATTATATCTGAAATAAGCTCCGGCGGAGTAAGTTCTATCGTTTCTTTGACTTCTGCGACTATCTGCCTAACGGATTTTTCCAAAGCCCGGCGCACATCGGATTGAGTTATTAAAACTTCTTCCGGCAGTCCCGTTACCAAGTTGCGGCCCCTCATTGAAATTTCTTTGGACCCGCTTTTTTCGTCAAAACTTGAACGGACAGCGTCCGAAAAAACAGAGCCAATACTGACTTTGATTTGTTCAGCGGTTCTTTGACCGATTAGAAGCTTGTATTCTTCTTGGGAAAAATTAACTATATCATCATCAAATTTATTGCCGGCTATCCGCAAACTTTTAGAAACCACTATTCCTCCCAAAGAAACAGCCGCCACTTCGGAAGTTCCTCCTCCGATATCAATAATAAAATTTCCAGACGCTTCTTGGACGGGCAAATGAGCTCCTATAGCCGAAGCCATCGGTTCCTCAATTAAAAAGACTTCTCTCGCTCCGGCGGATCTAGCCGCGTCTTTTACCGCTTTCTTTTCAACTTCAGTCACTCCGCAAGGAACGCCTATCACCGCCCGGCAAAAAGGAGACAGGGATAGCCCTTTTTGACGGCTGCGTCCTATCAAATACCTTAGCATCTGTTCCGTCACTTCAAAATCCGAAATGACTCCCCCGACCAAAGGCTTGTTGGCAATAATATGGCCCGGGGTGCGCCCGACCATTTTTTCAGCCTCTCTGCCTATGGCTAAAATCCTGCCCGTTTTCTTGTTAACGGCCACCACTGAAGGCTCGCTTAAAATTATTCCTCTCCCTTTGACATAAACCAAGCAATTGGCGGTTCCCAAATCAATTGCAATATCATGGATAAACTTTCCCTTTATTAAATTAAGCATTTTAGAATTAAACATAATGGGTCATTGTAACAAAATTTCCTCTTCTTGTTAATAATCTTTAATACGCTTGGCCAAACAGCCATTTGTTTTTTGCCGGCTTGCCGCAATAGACGCATTTGCCTGCCTCCGCCTCTTGGGCTCCGGATTCAGGCAAGCATCTTGTCGTAGCTTTTGTCTCTTCTTTTATTTTTCTTTCACAAACGGGATCTTCACACCAATAAGCTTTGATAAAGCCTTTGGGACCGGACATTATTTTTTTAAAATCATCGTAATCGGCGGCTTCCCGTATATTCTCTAAAAGATATTTTTTATTCTTTTGGAAAAGCTCTTCTTGTATTTTATCTAAAATTTTCGCTGTTTGCTCTTTCAAATCGCCAAGGCCGACGGAAATTTTTTGCCCGTCGTTCCTTTTTGTTAAAGAAGCTTTATTCTGTTCCATCTCTTTCGGACCGAACTCTATCCTTAAAGGAACCCCCTTCATTTCCCATTCATTGAATTTCCAGCCAGCCGAATATCCCTCTCTTAAATCAAGCTCTACCCGATAATCCTTTAAAATCTCTTCTTTTATTTCTTTGGCTTTATTAATGATTGCTTCGTCTCCTTCTTTGCCTTTGAAGATCGGAACTATTACGATTTGAATCGGAGCCAAAGCCGGAGGCAGGACCAATCCGGCGTCGTCGCCGTGAGCCATAATTAACGCGCCGATGCTTCGGCTGGAAAGACCCCACGAAGTCTGCCAAGGAAAAGATTTTTTCCCTTCTTGGTCGGAAAATTCTATATTGAAAGACTTGGAAAATTTCTGTCCCAAATTATGGGAAGTCGCGCTTTGCAAAACCATTCCCGAAGGCATAAGAGATTCCAAGGTCAGGGTGCTTTCCGCTCCTGGAAATTTTTCGCTTTCAGACTTTTGGCCGGTTATTCCTTCTATCGCCAAGAAGCTTCTGTATATTTCTTCATAAGTTTTCATCGCCCAATTAACTTGCTCTTTCGCTTCAGTCTCGGAAGAATGGACAGTATGCCCTTCCTGCCAAAGAAATTCTATATTGCGGATAAAAAATCTCGGCCTTTTTTCCCATCGGACAACATTGCACCATTGGTTTATTTTCAAAGGCAGATCCCTCCAGGAGCTTATCCACTTTGAAAACATAGAATACATTATCGTTTCCGAAGTGGGACGGACAACAAGCCTTTCATCCAGTTTTTTTCCTCCTCCAATCGTGACTACGGCCAATTCCGGAGAAAAGCCTTCAACATGCTCCTTTTCTTTGTCTAAAAAGCTTTCCGGAATAAATACCGGGAAATAAGCGTTTTTCGTTCCGTTGGCTTTGATTTTTTCATCCAAAACTTTTTGGATTAGCTCCCAAATGGCGTATCCGTAAGGCTTGAAAACCATACATCCTTTGACCGGAGCATAGTCAGCCAAGCCGGATTTCAAAATGACATCGGTATACCATCCTGAAAAATCTTCCTTTTTTGAGGCCAATTGTTTTTTTTCAAAAATTTTTTCAGCCATATTTTTATTTGAATATTATATCTTTAAAAAACCAAAAATCTTTAAAAGTAATCAGTATCGCCAAGCAGATTAAAAACATTGCTCCGGCTTGTTCAATTTTATATTGCACCTCCAAAGAAAATCTTTTCTTATCAATGCTTTGCAGCAAGATAAAAACCAGCTTGCCTCCGTCAAAAGCCGGAAAAGGCAGAATGTTGGTAACGGCAAGAGCTAAAGAAATCAATCCGCAAAAATTAAGTATTTCAACCCAGCCGTAATCTATTATAATCTTTGTTATAGCGTATATTCCGACCGGACCGACAAAAGATGCTCCCAAGAGAGCCGCATCTTTCTGCACGAAAGAGTATTTAATCACTCTTCCAATCGTAGAAAAAGAAAAATCAATAAGATTAAAAGAATGAAGAAATCCGGCAGATATCTTTTCAAAAGGACTCTCATAAGACAAAAGAGCGGCATTAGAAAGAGACACTCCTAAAGTTTGTTTTTCCCCATCTTTTTCTCCAAGGACAATTGTCGCCTTTTTTTCCTGCCTCGTCCTGGTATTTTTTAAATCAAGGCTTATTTCCTTCCCCTGGTTTTTGCTGATAAATTCTACAAAAGCCTGGGAATCAGCCATATGTTCCCCGTTAGCCGAAAGAATAACATCTCTTGCTTCCAACCCGGCTTTTCCGGCGGCCGAATCCTCAAAAACGCCGGCAACCATAGGAAAGTTTTGCTGTTTCCCAAAAGGAAAATTGTAATCCGAGTAAAGAAGGGGCTGCCAAAGCTGGAACCCGAGAAAAGCCGCCAAAGAATAAAAAATGGCAACAGCGAGCATCAAGTTCATAAAAACGCCGCCGGATATTATCAAAAACTTCACCATCGGCCCTTGGGACTCATAAGAACGGGGATTGGAAAAAGATTCCGGATTATTTGCGTCTTCCCCTAAAATCTTGTTATAGCCGCCGAAAGGTATAAGCCCTATTCCATATAAAGTTTCCCCTATCTGTTTTTTTAAAATCAAAGGGGGGAAGCCCAAGACAAATTCTTCCACTTTTACGCCGGTTTTTTTGGCGGCCAAAAAATGCCCGAGCTCATGGACAAAAATCAATCCGCTAAGGATAATTATGAAGGCAACGATGGTGATTATTAAGGCCATTGAAATAAATTAAAATTTTAATGTAATGTATTGTTTTGCGGCTGCGTGTTATTCTTCCAATTCTTTTTGCTTGTTTTTTATCATATCTTCAATTTTTTTATTGTATTCGTCTATCAGCTTTTGCAGTCCTTCTTTCCCCTTAAACTTGTCGTCCTCTCTGATGTTTCCCTCTCTTTGCTCTTTCTGCAAAGTTGACCAAGCTTCGTCTCTAAAACGCCTTATCACTTTCTTGGCCTCTTCTTCGCTTTGGGAAAGCACTTTAATCAGTTCTTTGCGAAGATCCGAAGAGAGAGGAGGCAAATTTATTTTTACGCCGTCTTTGTCAACTGAACAGCCTATGCCGGATCCATGTTCAAGAACGGCTTTTTGTATCGGTTCCATATAAGAAGCGTCCCAGCATTGTATCAAAAGCTGTTGGGCGTTTAAAATGGAAATCGCGCCCAGCTGTTTGACGGGCATTTTATCTCCAAAAATTTCAACTTGAATATTTTCAACCAAAGCGGGTGTAGCCCTTCCCGTGCGGATGGAAGACAGTTTTTTTTGCAAAAAGTCTGTTGCCTTCAAGAGGTCGGGCTTGATTGAATCTATAATTTCTTTGTATGTTGGCATAAATATTTTACTCTGCCGCTTCATTTTTTGGCTTTCGCCCGCGAAATCAAGACAGCAGCTGCCCGCGTCGGGCAATTTAAATATTAAAATTTAACATTAAATTCTCTAAAATCAATTTTGGACTGGCATTGGTCGTTTTAACCAACCTCAAAGCTTCTTCCAGTTCTCTAAGCGGCCTTACCAAGCAAGAAGAAGATTCTTTGCATAAAATTAATTCTTCTCTTATTCTTCTTTCCCATAAAGCCAGAGTTTCTTCAATAATCTCCGGGCTGTCCGCAATTTCTTTGGCATATTTGAATTTTTCCGGAATTTTGGCTTTCATAATTTTTTCAATCTCCTCCAATTTTTTTTCTCTAGCTGAAAATTTTTCATGATCATTTAAAAATTCCATCGCCTGGCCGGGCCTTCCCAAGGAGAGATTTGTAATTTTTTCTATTTTTTCAAAATCGGACTCAAAACTCGCAAGCTTTTCTTTTATCTCCGCATCCGGCGCCAAAAAAAATTTCATAGTTCTAACTCTTGAAAAAACCGTCTTCAAGAGCCTTTGAGGATCCGAAGAAATTAAAATCAAAAGAGCTTTCCCTCTCGGTTCTTCCAATGTTTTCAACAAGCTGTTTTGGGCGTCCGGAAGCATAAGATGGGCATCGTCAATAATTCCCGCTTTCATTTTGGCGCTATAAGGCTTTAATGAAAGCTTCCACTCCAAATCTCTTATTTGCGATATCTTTATTGAGCCGTCTTTTGGTTCAATCAGCGCGAGATCAGGATGAGCTTTTTTGCCGACATCAATGCAAGCTCGGCATTTTCCGCAAGAGAAACCTTCCATCTCTTTCTCTCCTTGGCAAAAAATAAATTTTACCAAATTTAAAGCAAGGGTTTTTTTGCCGACTTTGTCCGGTCCGGAAAATAAAAAAGCATGGGGTAATTTATCTTTCTCTGCCGCTGTTCTTAAAATCTGCCATTGTTTTTGAAGGCCTATCAGCATAATCTGTAAAAATAAATAAAACTATATCTTCTTCGTCATTACGCTCCGCTTGTAAAAATCAAGGTTATCAAGCATAATTCCCGCTCCTTTCGCAACGCAGCGCAAAGAGTCGTCGGCGATAAAACAAGGCACCCCTATGGACTGGGAGATTAAAGTGGAAATATTGCGGATTAAAGCGCCTCCTCCGGCCATTACCATTCCCGTATTCATAATATCAGCGGCCAGCTCCGGCGGAGTTTCTCTCAAGACATCTTTTACGCATTGGATAATCTCAATCAAAGGCTCTTCTATGGCAACACAAACTTCATTGGAAGAAATTTTTATGGTTTTTGGAAGCCCCAATATAAGGTCTCTTCCGCGAATTTCTAAAAACCGGGCATCTTTTTCGGCAACAGCCGTTCCGATCTTTATCTTTGCTTCTTCCGCCGATTGATCTCCTATTGCCAAATTGTATTTATCCTTGATATATTGGGCAATCGCTTCATCAAGTTCGTCCCCTGCGATGCGTATAGATCGTCCGGAGACAATGCCTCCCAAAGAAATTACAGCCACTTCGGAAGTCCCCCCTCCCATATCCAAAATCAAATGTCCGGAACAGGAGTTAATCGGTATTCCCGCGCCGATAGCTGATAAAATAGGCTCTTTGGCAATAAATACTTCTTTGGCTCCGGCCAAGACGCCGGCTTCAATAACCGCTCTCCTTTCGGTTGAAGTAATGCCGACCGGAACTCCGATTAGAAGCTCCGGCTTTATAAAGCGCCTAAAACCGACACAGACTTTTTTAATAAAATATCTTAACATCGCCTGTGTAATGCGATGGTCGGCAATCACTCCGTCCTTTAAGGGACGGAAAACTTGGATGCTGTCCGGGGTGCGGCCAACCATTTCCTTGGCCTCTTTGCCTACGGCTAAAATTCTATTTTCTTCAAGAGATACGGCAATCACTGACGGCTCATCTAAAACAACTCCTTTCTTAGGCAAAAAAACCAACGAATTTTTTGTTCCTAAATCAATTCCTATTTTCATATATTTTTTCTCGTCTAGATTTTAACTCTTTTAATATCTGCTCCCATTTTTTGCAATTTTTCTTCCATCTTTTCGTAGCCGCGGTCTATTTGATAAATATTTTTAACGACAGTGGTGCCTTTGGCCAAAAGACCGGCTATGACGAGGGACGCTCCCGCCCTGATGTCCCAGCTTTCAATGTCAACTCCGTTCAAGGGAGTCTTGCCGAAAATAATGACGCGGTGAGGATCCACTATTTCAATATCCGCTCCCATTTTTTTTAACTCTTGAGTATAGTTCAGCCTATTTTCATAAAGAGGATCATGAATTAAGCTTTTTCCAGAAGACTGGGTTAAAAGAGGCAAGGTTACAGGCAAGAAATCAGTGGCGAGCCCCGGGAAAGGCAAAGCTTGAATTCTCGTAGAACGAAAATTTGAAGAAGCAAAAATTTCTACAAAATTTTTTCCCTTTTTCAGCTTGACGCCTATTTCCTGCAATTTGTCCAAAAACAAATCCATATGTTCGGGGATGGCATTGATAACTTTGATTTTGTCTTTTGTAAAAGCGCTGGCAACAATAAAAGTTGCGGCTTCGTTAACATCCGGAACGATGCTGTAATCGGTTCCTGAAAGTTTTTTTTGTCCTTCTATTTTCAAAGTATGAGTGCCGATTCCTTCAATTTTGGCTCCCATCTTAACAAGCTGAAAGCAAAGATCTTGGACTTGAGGTTCCGCTGCCGCTATCTTGATAACAGTTGTCCCTTCCGCCAAAACCGCAGCTAAAATCAAGTTCTCGGTAGCGGTCACGGAAAATTCCTTTAAAATAACTTCCGCGCCCTTGAGCCCGTCTCTTTTAAAATGGTAAAAATTGTCTTCAGGAAAAGATTCTACCCCTAAAGCTTCAAGCGCTTTAAGATGGGTAAAAATCGGCCTTAGTCCTATGCGATCCCCTCCGGGATGGGCGATTTTAAACTCTTTGAAGCGGGCGGCCAAAGCTCCTATCAATAAAACGGAGATACGGGATTTGCTGACCAGCGCAGGATCTATTTTATTCGGGTCAAGGCTTGACCCGGCTTTAATTTTCAATTCGTTTTTGCCTATCCAAGAAACTTCGGCTCCCATTCCTTTCAAAAGCTCAACCAATCTGAAAACATCTTCAACCAAAGGCATATTGGACAAACGGCATTCTTCCTCCGTCAATAACACTGCGGCCAACGCTGGTCCGGCCGCATTTTTGTATCCTCCGATTTCCACTTCTCCCGATAGATTTTTGCCCCCTTTTATAACGAATTTCTCTTCCATTACGGCTATCTTAACTTAATTTTTTTGGGTTGGCAAGCCCGAAAAATTGGGCTATAATAGCCAAAAATGACTAAAAAAACAAGGACTTTTTTATTTTTAATAGTTTCTTTCTTTTTTGTTTTAGGGGCTGTAAGCGCTGTTTTTTATGCCCAAGGATACCGCTTTGACTTTAATAATTTTAAATATCTGAAAACAGGAGGAATTTTTGTAAAGGTCTCCCCTTCTAACGCCAAAGTTTTTTTGGACGGAAAATTAATCGGCCGCACCCAATTTATTAACGACTATCTTTTTTCTCAAAGTCTTTTACCCAAAGAATACAGTCTTCTCATAGAAAAAGAAGGATATTCCTCTTGGTCAAAAACTTTTCAGGTAAAGGAAACCGAAGTTATTGAAGCCAAAAATATCATTCTTTTTCCAAAAGAAATATTTTTCAGCCAAATAAAAGCAAAGGTTGATAATTTTTATCCGGTTGACGGAGAAAAAATAATAGTTCAGAAGCTTATTGAGCCGGGCCAGCCTGAAGAATTTTCCATATATGATCCGGAGAAAGAAGAAGGAGCTCGGCTGGAAAAAATTAATCTTTTTTTAAGCGAACACGACTTTCTTGATCTGCGGATAATTAATTCGCGATATTTGCTTTTCTTGCTGCAAAATAAAGAAACAGAAGAAGAAAAATATTTTTTCGCGGACTTGAAGGAAGAAGATCCTTCTATGCAAAAATTGGATTTTTTGAGCAAAGAAGCCAAAAACATCTTTTTGGCCGAATCCTTTGGAGGAAGCATCCTTTTTTGGCAAGACGGGCCGCTGCTTTTGAAAAAATCTCTTGATAACAACGGATTTCCGATTTTGTTTACGAATTACGAGATAAAAGCTTTTACCCTGGCAAACAATTACTTTTACCTTTTAAGCGACAAAGGAGAACTTTTAAAAATAGACCAAAACCAAAGCTTTCCGGCTCAAAATTTGATAAAAGAGCCTTTTGATTTTAAAGACGATTCTTATTATGATCTAGCTGTTTTCGGAGAGAAAATATTCTTGAAAGAAGACGAATCTTTATATGCCTTGGATGAAAACGAAAAGAATTTTAAAAAAATTTTTGGCGGAATAAAAAAAATAAAGGCTTCCCCTTTTGGCGATAAGCTGCTTTGTCAAATGCAAAATGAATTTGAAATTTATTTGCTTGAAGATATTGATACGCCATTTTTAAAAAAAGCCGGGGGAAAAATATTTATTTCCCGTTTCAGCCAGCCGATACAAAGCTCTGACTGGATAGAAAACGATTATTTTGTTTTTGCCAATGAAAATAAAATCATTCTAAGCGAAATAGACACGCGGTCAGACCTTAATACTTATCAAATCGGAGAATTTAATGATCCGAAAATTTGGTTCTGTCCCAAAAATAAAAAGATTTATATCTTAAGCAACGGCTCCATTTTTGCTTCGGACAAAATTTTGTAATCCAAAATTTTTATCAGCTGCGGGAAAAATCGCAAAAAAAACGCGCCGAGAGGCGCGTTTTTTGGGTTTTGAAATTTGAGCTTAACGCTTGCTGAACTGCGGAGCTTTGCGCGCTCTCTTCAATCCCGGTTTCTTTCTTTCTTTCTTTCTAGAATCTCTAGTTAAAAATCCCGCTTTTTTAAGCCTTTTTCTGTAGTCAGCGCTAAAAACAATCAAAGCTCTAGCAATGGCCAGCCTAATGGCTTCGGCCTGGCCGGTAAGCCCTCCGCCGCGAACATCAGCTGTTATCTTAAACCTCTCCAAAGATTTCATTTTGTTTAAGGCGCCGGCGGCTTTTTCTTGCAAATCAAAAGTTTGGAAATAGTCTTTATAATCTTTGCCGTTAATGATAAATTCTTTGTTTCCTTTGGTAAAAAGCAAAACTCTGGCAGAAGCATTTTTTCTTCTTCCCAATCCGGCAAAATATCTAGCGTCTTTGTCGGTTGGCTCGGCGGTAAATTCTTCTCCGTCAATTATCACCGATTTGGCTTTTTCAGAAATTTCCGGTTCAACAACAGCTGCTGCGGCTTTTTTTTCTTCAGCGACAGGCTGCTTAACAACAGGTTTCTTTACCGCTTCTTTCTTCTTGGCGGGAGCCTTTTTCGTTGTTTTGGTTTCTTTTGGTTTAGTTGGCATATTGATTTTGCTCGCAAATCCTTATTGGACCTTTAGTCTTTTAATTTGAATCGGCCTTAATTTGTTTTTAGGCATCATCCCTGAAACTGCTTTTTTTAAAACTTCTCCCGGATTTTTTTCAAAAACTTCAGACATAGGCTGTTCTCTGTCATGGCCGATATATCCGGTGTGGATAAAATATGTTTTTTGCTTAAACTTGTTCCCGCTGAAAACAACTTGTTTGATATTTTTAACAACTACAAAATCTCCCGAATCTTTATTCGGAGCAAATTCTTGCTTCTGCTTTCCTCTTAAAAGCACGGTTATTTCCGTTGCGAGCCTTCCTAGCGGCTTGCCTGCGGCATCAATAATATGAGTTTTTCTTTCTTCCATATCTAAATAATTAAACTAATTCTATTATTGCCATTTTGGCTCCGTCTGTTTTTCTCGGACCCAATTTGACAATGCGCGTATATCCTCCGGCGCGATCTTTATATTTAGGAGCGACTTCTTTTACTAATTTTGAAACAGCTCTCGGGCAAAAAAACTTGGCTAAATAACGGCTGGCGGCCAAATCTCCTTTTTTGGCGCGAGTGATTTTTTTCTCCACATAGCCTGACAATTCTTTAGCTTTAGCCTCTCCCGTCTTTATTTTCTCCTTCATGATCAAAGAAGTGGCCATTGTCCTTAACATAGCTTTTCTTTGCGCCGTTTCCCTATGAAATTTTCTACCTTTAATTAAGTTCCGCATCTTTCTTTTTTTGTTAAGCCGTTTCTTCGGCAATCTCGCTAAATTAACGAATTATTTTAATAAGTTTACAGTTTGAAGTCCAAATCCATCTTCTTTAAAGCTTTCCTTATTTCCTTCATTCCTTTGTCTCCCATTCCTTTTAATCCGGCAATGTCTTCTGCCGTCTTGGAAACCAATTTGCTGACAGTTTTAATCTTGTGCTCGGCTAGAACATTCAATGTGCGGCTGGAAATTTTTAATTCGCCAAGCTCTTTGTCAAGGGCGGAAGGAGCTTCTTCCTTCTCGCTTTCTTTTTCGGCAGCTTCTTCGGGTTCCTTTGCCGTCTCTTCGGTTTCTTCAGGTTCTTCGGATATAACAATTTTAGGCTCGGCCGGATTTAAATTTTCTTTCATAAACTGCAACTGGCCAAGCAAAATATCAATAGCTTGAGAAAAAGCGGTTTCAGGATCTACTGTGCCGTCTGTTTCTACTTCAATTTCAAGCTTGTCAAAATCCGTTCTTCCTCCGACACGCATATTCTCCACTTTGTAATTAACGCTTTTAATGGGAGTAAAAATAGCGTCTAAGGCAATTACGCCTATTTCCGGCTTTTTGTTCTTTATTAAGTCTTGGGAAACATATCCAACCCCTTTTTCAATCTGCAGTTCCATATCTAAGCCGGCTTTTTTGTCGTTGATAGTGGCGATAACCAGTTCCGGGTTTGCCAGCTCAATTTGAGGAGAAAGCTTTATATCCGATCCCTTGACTTCTTTCTCTCCTTGGACGCTTAAAGTAACTTTTTGCGGTTCGCCGGAAAAACTTTTGAATCTCAACTTCTTTAAATTCATAAGGATTTGCAAAACGTCTTCGGAAACTCCGGAAATTGTAGAAAATTCGTGGGAAGCCCCTTGAATTTTCACCTCTGTAACGGCCGCTCCTTCCAAAGAAGATAAAAGCACTCTTCTCAAAGCGTTTCCCAAAGTAGTGCCGTATCCCGGCCAAAAGCCTTCCGCTTCAAAAGAAGCATGGTTCTCCTTGATTTTTTTAACTTTGAACGATTGAGGCAAGGGAATCATAATTTTGTTTAACCTACGTTTGCTCTAGAGAAGAGCTGGAACGTTTTAATATGCTTATTTTATTAATTGCTATCTAGAATAAAACTCAAAAATAGTAGTAATTTCGGCCGGCAATTGAGCGTCTTCCAAAACCGGATCTCTTTTAACCTGGCCTTCCATCTTTTCCTTGTTAAGTTCAAGCCAAGCAGGAGCATTATACTTCTTGATGGAAACAGCTAAATCTTTAAAGGCTCCGTCCTTTTCTTTTTTTATGGATATTTTGTCTCCTATTTTCGTCTGATAAGACGGAATGTCAACTATTTTGCCATTGACCAAAAAATGCCTGTGGTTCACTAATTGTCTTGCTTGAGATCTTGATCCTGCAAAACCAAGCTTAAAAACGACGTTATCCAATCTTTTTTCTAATTTTTGAATAAGGATATTCGTCACGTCCTGCCCTCCTTCTCTATGAGTCAAAACATCTTTTACATAATTTCCAAATTGCGACTCGCTGATTTTATACCACTTCTTGACTTTCTGCGACTCTTGAAGTTGTTTTCCGTATTCAGAAAGAGCCGAAGGCCTTCTTTTTCCTTTCATTCCCGGAGAATAGGGCCTTTTAATCATTGCGCATTTTGCGGAATAGCAACGTTCGCCTTTCAAAAAAAGCTTCAATCCCAATCTTCTGCAGATTTTACATTTTAGTTTTTCCATAAAAATGTATTCTTGATAAATTAAACCTATAACCTTCTTGGCTTTTTAGGACGGCATCCATTATGCGGCACCGGCGTTTTATCTTTAATGCCAATGATATCAAAACCTTGGTTGGCAATAGACCTTAAAGCAGATTCGCGGCCGGATCCAATCCCCTTAACATCTATAAAAACTCTTTTAATCCCAGCTTTTAAAGCAACCTGCCCCAGCGTTTCAGCCACTTTGGAAGCGGCGAAAGGGGTTGACTTCTTGCTGCCCTTGAAGCCGATGCCTCCGGCGCTTTTTTGCGCCATAGCATTGCCGGAACTGTCAGTCAAAACAATTATTGTGTTGTTGTAGGTGCTAAAAATGCAAATTTTGCCCTCTCTTGCCGCTTGAGATTTTACCGGCGCAGCCGCTTCGGCCACAATAGCTTTGTCTATCTTCTCTTTTTCTTTAATAAGCTGTTCAGGGCTGGTTGTTATAATTTTCTTTTTACCCATAGGAATTGATATAAATAAAATTAAGCGAAAAACTTAAACTGAATTAAGTAGGAGTCGGAGCGGCTTTTCTGCCGGAGCCCGCCGTCCTTCTAACGTTTCCGCGGACAGTGCGGCTGTTAATCCTGGTTGTCTGTCCTCTGCAAGTCAGTCTCTTGGCATGGCGGTATCCTCTATAACTGCCTATGTCTTTGAGCCTTTTTATGCTCATCATTAAAGACCTCTTCAAGTCTCCTTCAACTTTATGTCTTTTCTCAACAATTTCTTTTAAAGCGGCTACTTCCTGCTGCTCCAAGTCTTTGGCAAGCTTGTTGTTCGGAATTTTAGCCTCTGCCAAAATTTTCCTGCTTAAAGCGCGGCCTATGCCGTAAATATAAGTTAAAGAAAATTCTATTTGTTTGTTTTCTGGAATGTTGATTCCCGCAATACGTGGCATTTGTTTTTATTTTACAATTAAAATTATCCCTGTCTTTGTTTATGCTTGGGATTCTTTTTACAGATTACATAAATATATCCTTTGCGTCGGACAATTTTGCAATCTTTGCATATTTTTTTAACTGACGGTCTAACTTTCACAAAATCAAAATTCCAATGGACAACCCAAAATTATCTTAGATAATTTCAGATTACTACCATTGAAAAATTTAGTTACCTTCCTCGGTAAGTTATCCTACCCCTCGTTTTATCATACGGGGTAAGCTCTACTGTAACTTTATCTCCGGGTAAAATTTTAATCCGATGAATTCTCAATTTTCCAGCCAAATGAGCAAGGATAATTGAATTATCTTCGTTTAATGATACCCGAAAATACGCATTTGGCAAGCTCTCCACTACCACTCCCTCTTTTCTAATTTTTGCTTCTTTGTTTTCCATTAGTTTTTAAAGCAAAGCCAGTCTAACAAAAATCACAATTCTGGTCAACCCCGCGCGCAAGGCCATATGCCGGTTTTTTCTCTTCCTCACGAAAAATATTTCAAAAAGACAGGTAAAATTCCTTTCAGAAAAACCTCTCGCCTATTTTAAATTTATACTTGTTTATTCGTTGAAAATAAGCTCAACCTGCATCTTGCTTAAATCTGATGGAAGCTGCTTTTTCCAAAAAGGAGATAATTCAATGTCCGCCTTTTTTATGCCCGAATAATTATTGATTAAAGAAACGGCGGAGTCAATTTTTTGCCCTCGCAGAAGCTCTTTGATTTTCTTCTCTTCTTCCAACGAATAAGTCTTTGCCGTAATGGATAAATCCAGCAAAGCTGTCTGCTCTCCAAAATCAATAGATCTGCCCGCGGAAACAGCTTTCAGGCTCTCGGGCACCACTTGGCCGGAAGAGTCGGAAAGATTGGAAAGCAAGTTAGAAGCATAGGTATCAATATCTTTCTGTCTAAAAACTAAAGCTTTGGAAATAATTCTGCCGGAAGCGACGAAAGCATCCCTTGCGTCTCCTTCCTCGGCCGAAAATTCAAGTTCTCCCTCCAGTTCTTGGCTTACCAAAGTGTCAATTAAGACAAAGCCTGATTGGACGTCTAAAGATAAATTCTTTTTAGCTTCTTCAAATCCTTCTTCAAAAAAACGGCTCCTGGCATCGTCTAGATCCTCTTTTGTGACCGTTTTCGCTCCCGTGTCCGACCCTCCTTCAAGAGAACCTATGTTTTCAGCCCAAGTTGTGTAAAAATAGCTTGTTCCAACCAATTTCGGGATAGAAAATCTTGAAGAAGAATCTATATTATATCCAGACCCTGACTCGTCAGCCTCCACCGTTATGTCAACAAAACCGGGAACAAGCTTGCCTCCCTCGTATGTGGCAGCCGGCAGATGAATGGCGCTTAAAGCTTTAAAAGTTTTTTCTTGCGGTGAAGAAAGGAACCTGGTGTTTTTAACAAGAGTAAGGGCCGTGGGCGGTTCATATTTATTATAAACTCTCAAAGTCCCTTTGGCTTTGGCGTCGTTTTCCAACGGACCGGTCGCGGAAACGGTGATTCCTTGCTCTAATGTTTTTTGAATTAAAACGGCAGGAACAATTTTTTGTTCAAAGTCAATCTGCTGGCCCGCGTCTCCGGCTTTCAGCAAAACTTGATCTTGGGTTTTTGCTGAAAAAATTTCCGGCCATATCTTGATATTCGCCTCGGATTCAACTAGAAAATAAGCCGCCGCTCCCAACAATATCAAAACAATCGCCAACGCTAAAAATTTTGCTGAAAAATTGGAGGAAGACTCTTTTTCAGGTTTATCCGAACGGCGTTGAAAGTCTGATTTTTTTGAAAAATTTTTTGTTTTTAAAGAATCTTTTTCTTTAAGAGATCCGCCGGGCGGAATTATATCAAATATTTTTTTAGCCATAAGAACTTGATTAATAATTAATAAATCAATTTAAAACCGCTTTAATTCTCCTGATTCCGGAACTTGAACTTTCTTCTTTGATTATTTTAAAAGCTCCGAGCTCTCCCGTTCTTTTAACATGGGGGCCTCCGCAAATTTCCTTGGAAAATCCGCCGATAGTATAAACTTTTACCGCTTCGCCGTACTTATTTTCAAAAGCTCCGACAGCGCCCTGATTTTTTGCCTCTTCCAAGCTCATTTCTTTTTCTTCAACCGCAATATCCTCGGCTATTTGTTCATTAACCAAGGCTTCAACTTTTTCAAGCTCTTCAGGCGTGACTTTTTGAGGATGGGAAAAATCAAAACGAAGCCTTTCAGCCGTAATATTTGAACCTTTTTGCGATACATGGCTTCCGAGCACCGAACGCAAAGCGGCCAGCATTAAATGAGCCGCGGTGTGCAATTTTGTGGTTTGCTCTCCGGCATCGGCTAATCCGCCTTTAAACATTCCGGCGCTGGCAGTGCGTGATAACTCTTGATGCTTCAAAAATTCATTGTCAAATCCTTTTTCGTCAAATTCAAAGTCTTCTTCCGCAGCCAACTCCTGGATTAACTCCTTTGGAAACCCAAACGATTGGTAAAGATAAAAAGATTCCGATCCTCTTAGAAGTTTTTTTCCGCTGTCAGCGTTTTCGGAAACAAGATTGTTGAACCTTTTTAATCCTTCAGCCAGCGTTTTTCTGAATTTGCTTTCTTCTTTTTCCAGCTCCTCTTCTACTTTTTGTTTCGGAAAATCGTAAATTCCATCATAAATATTATAAGCAATCTCGGCTGATCGCGCCATAAAATTTTCGTTTATCCCTAATTTTTGGGCTTTTACAACCGCCCGGCGGATAACTCTTCTAGTAAAATATCCCTGCGCCTTGTTGGATGGATTCGCTCCGTCGGAAATCAAAAAGACAGCCGCCCTGATATGGTCGGCGATAACGCGAAAACATTTATCGTTTTCGCTTTCCGAACCGGCGTATTTTTTTTCTGATATTTTTTCAATATGGTTGATCACAGGCAAAAATAAATCGGTTTTAAAAACATCCGGACTGCTTTGGGAAGCGGCGACAATGCGTTCCAGCCCTCCTCCGAAATCAACATTTTTCTTGGAAAAAGGCCTGATTTTACCCTGCTCCTTGATATACTGCATAAAAACATTATTTCCTATTTCAAAAAACCGGCCGCAATCGCAGTTAACGTGGCATGGCTGGTCTTTCCATGGCGAATTTTCGTGCAGCTTCAATTCTTCCCCAAAGTCCCAAAAAATTTCAGAGTCCGGGCCTCCCAGCTCTCCCTCGGGCATATTCTCCGGATTGCCCGACCTGGACCACCAATTTTTATTTTCATCATAGTAAAAAATTCTCTCCCCTTCTTTCATTCCGTTTTTTTCTGAAAAGTCGGCTTCTTTAGCCTCTATCCCGTTTTTTTTGAAAAGCTCTTTCCAAATTTCAACGGTTTCGGCGTCTTTGGGAATATCATTCTGCGGGCTTCCGCGAAAAGCGGTGATGTAAAGCCTTTTCGGATCAAGTCCTATTTCTTCGGTTAAAAATTCAAAGATCCAAGATATCTGCTCCTTTTTGAAAAAATCGTTAAACGACCAGTCTCCCAGCATTTCAAAAAAAGTGTTGTGGCGCAAATCCCCGACTTCTTCAATGTCCTTGGCGCGAAAGCATTTTTGGGAATTCGCAATACGAGCGCCAAGAGGATGCTTTTCTCCCAATAAATAAGGAACCATCTGCTGCATCCCCGCGCTGGTAAATAAAGTCGTGGGATCGTTTTCCGGAACCAAAGAAGCGGACGGCGTTATTTTGCATCCTTTTTTTTCTAAATATTTCAAAAATTTTTCCCTGACTTCTTTTGACTCCATATCTTCTATAAAAAAACGATTAAAATAATCGCAGCCTTTTTAGTATTTATATATTATCAAAATTACAGCCAAATGAAAAATCCCCAAAATAAACAAAAAAATAGCGCAACCCCAAGAAAAAAATACACAGGTGGCACCTGTGCAAAAAAAATAATTTAATATATATAAGTTCCGATATTATCAAAAAATTCACGCCGTCCTTGCCGCGTAACGGCAAGGACGAATTGTCAAATTGCCGGACTAATCCTTGACGCACCGGACCGAGAAGCCGAGCGCCCGACTACACTTGTCCTCGGGGGCCACCCCACTCGAACCGAAGAACAGATCCGAGGCATCCGTCCCTCTCGGACTGCCCGACCAGTAGTAGCCGTTTCTGCCCCGAAAGTAGTACAGCGCGGCATCGATGCGATGGCGGTAGCCGGCTAGCGGCAATTTAAGCGTTGAATTAAACGCGCCGACGCTGGTTTGCGGCGAAAAATAACCGGCTAATGTTGCCCATTCCGGCTGTGTTGGCACATGCCAACCGGTCGGACACACATTGTTTGACCCGCCGTTCGCGCCCGCCCAAAGAGTGGCTTCATTCGGGCTTTGCGGCACGCGCCAATCGTAAGGCGAAACAGATTCCGTAATAAAATTGGCATGGCCGGGAATATCGCTATCAGCGTTGGTTGATGTCACGCCGCTGTTGGAAACTTGGTGTCCGTCTGTCGGCCTGCCCCATTGATAATAATACCCGTAAGCGTTGGCATCGCTGGCGGAAACGGCGACTTGCGTCGCGCCAAGATTGCGATCCATCCAGCATTTGCCGTCCGGGCCGAGAACCGTGCCGTAAGTCAAGCCGCCTGCTCCTTCCACTGTGCTAACTCCGCAAACAAATGTTTCTCCAGATCCCCCTCCTCCCCAGCCCGCAAACATCGGGACGCTGTCCTCTTGGCTGACGCCGCTGAATTCCGGACTGACGCAATAGTAGCCTTCTTTGGATTCGGCCTTAGCGCAAAGAGTGTAGGAATTGGAAGAGGTAGAAATGTATTTGTATGTATATTCTCCTCCTGCCGTATAGCTTGGATCTTCGGGCAAGACAGAAAAATATCCTCCCTGCTCCATGGCTTGGGCAAATTCTGCGTTTTCTTCGTCGTTTTCCAAGGATATCTCTTCGCTT
>Ga0172381_10000629_pt1 | contig 42852 bp, 42 predicted proteins | sample Leawel6488metaG_FD_119754 | JGI IMG/M metagenome (GOLD analysis project Ga0172381, IMG submission 119754) | Leachate microbial communities from a municipal landfill in Southern Ontario, Canada - Leachate well 64-88 metaG | ecosystem: Engineered > Solid waste > Landfill > Unclassified | place... | reverse complement strand
GCAGCTAGGGCATCCGTAGTGACCGTTGTAGTGGCTCTGGGGTGCCTTGCCTTATAATCCAGACTTGTAGTATCTGCAGAGCCTGTCACACCAACTTTTGTTTCAATGGCTTCAATGGCATCATTGGCATTACCATGCTGGGTTGAATGGACAAGACCCGGAGTAGAGTTTGCCAGTAAGTCATCCCCTGCTGGGTTTGCAAGTGTATCGATTGCTGCTGGGAAATTGGTGCCCATTGTTTATTTCTCCAGAAACATTAGAAGTTGTCCAAGAACTATGCTTGTATATCCTGGTTTGTTTTCTTCAACAGCAGATTTGAGTAGTGCAATTTCATTTGTATTCAGTATTTCACCTGCACGATCATAGATTGCACAGCCAAGTCTATACACTTCGATGGCCTCTTTACCATCTTTAGGTGTTTTGGAACCGAGACAGTTTAGCAAAGCTACCTTGATCGTAAATGGCTCCGAGGCAGCCCCAGCAACCATGATTGGGTTGCCATCAAAACTTTTGAGTGGTGCGTTAATTTCTAAATCTAGCATTTATAGTCTCCTAAGCTGAAGTTATCTTTTCCCACGTGGGAGTTGTTGCATTAGTGCAGAAATACATTTTACCATTATAATAGACTATTTCTTTGATCGTTCCAGCAGGTCTACTTGCCGGAGTAGCATGCTGAGGGTCAGAAGCTGCAGTTCTTACAATTAACCTACCAAGACAGGTTACAAGGTCTGTGGATACACTTCCTAGATTTACAGAACCTCCCCATGCTCCTGTGCCAGATGTCCCGCTATTTTTGAGAATCTGATTTGCAGAGCCTCCTGCTGGCAGATGTATATAACCAGCATCGGAAAGATGAGCTATGGTTCCTCCACCCAGGACTTTGCAGGGGCCATCACCCAAGCTAAGCCCAAGTGCCCCGGATACATTAAGGGTACTTGCATGTAGATCATCACACATATCAGCATTTAAGTTAGTAACTTTAGTAGTTGAAACAACGGTAAATGGTGCAGTGCCTATGGCCAATGTTGAGATTAATTGTTTAGCAAGGTTTACTACACCAGCAAAGTAGTTAGTAGCTGAAGCTGATTCGGAGTACACACCATATTCATTTGTTATTACTCCTGCACCTACAGGGGCTGTAAGGTTTAATCCATAGTAATTAGCAATAATGCCATTTTTATAGGGTCGTATGCGGATTCCACTGCACTCGTTTACTGTACCCGTTGCTCCAGTATAATTTCCTATATTTATCTGGATTCCGTTTAGATTAGCCAGTGTTCCAGCAAATGTAAACCCATCATAATTTGTAAGCATGCCAAGGAATATACCTTGTCTATACCCTGAGTCGGTTTTACCTGTATTTACACCACAATGGCCTGTTACATATAAAATATTCCTATAGTTTGTAGCATCATCAGTGACTGGGACTTCTGTTATAGCAAACTCTTTTAAACCTGTTATTAGTTGGTATCCAGTAATGTCCACATACGTAGAATGGGTATGTCCGGGATTTGAGGCAGTCTTTACAAGATAATCAAGAGAGGTATTTACATCAGAAGATGTAACACCGACTTTAGCTTCAAGAGCTTCAACTGCATCATTCAGATTAGCATGTTGAACATCGTGTTCATAACCCGCAGCATTCATTGCTGTAGTATCTGAAGGATTCAGAAGAGTATCAAGACTCCCAGGAAAGTCGGTGCTCATGGTTTAGTCTCCTAAATATTCATAAGGTCTCCAATGACCTCTCTCATCTATAGCAATTATACAGCCTGGCCCCTGTCCCTGTAAACCTCCAATTTTCCAACCCATAAGCTGAAGAACAGAGGAATGAACAGTTTGAATGCCCCGGTCAAGGCTGTTTGTTATCATTGCTGAGCCAAAAGTCATATTAACCTTACGAGCATAAATGACCTCAGAGTCTTTTATATACTCAGCATTGAACATGGTATCCAGCTCTTTACCGGACATATAAAACTTTCCAGTATCTTTTACAAATGTATAGGTTGGTTTGCCCTCAGACTTTTCCACATCAGGGTTAGACACTATGGATAATTGAGCTATTCGAGAGTGGTCTATACATGAAGAGTTAATCTCTTTTACTTCAAATGTTGTGGGGTCTACTCCAAATTGAGCAAGCCCACTTCCATCAGTATAGGTAACTTGCCACATGTAGACTAGCTCCGGGGTAACTGATGGAATTGGATTTTCCTGAGAATCCATATAAGATATTAGTTTTTCCAGGCCCTCTTTGGAGAATGTGGCTTGATTGCTAAACATCTTTGGTTTTGCTATGGTGAATGTAACTTCTTTGGTCTTTTCATCGTATTCTACACCATTATCAGTATCGGGTGTCACGATAGATATATCTCCAAGGTCTACAGCAATAACTTTGCCCCATTCCCCAGTGATACAACAACGACCAAATGTTACTTTTGGTTCTCGTAAGTCGTCACGAAATGCCTGAAGTGTCTGTGTGTCTTCAGTAGCTTTGATTACCAATTAGTTTGCCTCCATTGATAGTCCATTATGTTTAAGTAGGTAGTCCTTGATCTTATCACATAATATTGGATTTTCTTCAATCTTACCTATTACTACATTACATCGAGAACAAAGTAGCTGTCTAATAGCTCCTGTTTTATGATTATGGTCTACGGCAAGTTTTGTAGGTTTACCAAACTTTTTTCTGGTTTCTGGTTGCCCACAAATAGCACATAGACCATTTTGAGATTCCAATATTGAATTGTATTCAGCTTCAGTGATACCAAATTTAGCTTTTAAGTAGTAGTTTCTATGACTAATATTCTGACATGTTCGGCAAGTAGGCTGTAGTCCATCATAACTTGATGAATGTAAGCTAAAATCAGTAGAAACTTTAGTTATACCACATGTTGAGCACGTTTTTTCACCATTTAAGTTAAAATATTTCTGAGCTTTTCCTCTTCGTCGAATTAAGGCCCCTTGTTTACGGAGTTGTCGGGTTACAACAACTCTTGTGGAGTTTATATGCTTTGCAATGATATCTAAGCTTTGTCCTTCAGCATGTAAAGATAACATTATACTAATCTGTGAGTTAGATAACTCAATAGATGGGATACGTTTTCTTATAGGTATACCCCAATTTTTTAGGTTATTAAGAATGGTATCTACACCACAATTATAGTCAGGAGCAATAGTTTGAGGCCATTCACCCTGACTATATCGAGTTATGATTAGTTCTTTTTGATTTTCAGAAAATTCTATTTTACGTGCCATAGTTTAGTATAGCACTTTAGCCACATTTTGTAAAATCAACTTTCTATATAGCTCATTGAGAATGTAGCCAGGGAAGTGTCCCCTGCTGCTGCTGCAGTAGTAGTTTGAAGCTGAAGAACAATATAGTCTGAATAGCCACTGGTAGTTAGAGAGCTGTTCAGATTTCCACTAATGCTGACATTAGCTGTACCAGGGTCAGAGGTTCCTATTGTAGAGGTAGCAATAGATGAGGTAGCATTTGTAGGTTGACCATACACCTGCTGATTAGTCTTTGCCTTAACTACAAGTCCTGTATTTGGGCTATAGTCTGTAGACATCCAGAATCTCAAATCATATATGGCATTGAAGACTCCGGTAAAGTAACCTTGAAGCCAAACTTCAAAAGAGTTATTACCTGCAGGTATCGGGTACACTGCATAATCGGAAGTCCCGATGGTATCTATATTTTTGAAGTTTACCAGGTTTCCAGTAGCCCCAAGACTTGATCTTGTTCCTGATGGGGCACCAATTGTCTGAGCCCAATTGAAAGTCGCGCTGATAACTTTAACCCTACCCTTCTTTATGGTTGAGAATGTATGTTCTCACCAGTTCACAAATGTCTGGGTTTTCTTTTACCAGACCAATAACTATATTGCATCTATGGCAGATAAGTTGTCTTACTTTACCAGATATATGATCATGGTCAACAACTAAAGTTCGTTCTTTACCTTTACAGGTAACTGCAGTTTCTGGTTGACCACAAGAAGCACATAAGCCATTTTGAGATTGAAACATTATATCATAGGTTTTTGCAGTAATTCCATATTTACGTTTTAATTGACCATTTCTTTCAAGAGTAACTCTACATTCTTTACATTCAGAACGTGTACCAAATGCCTCATTAGACTTTTTAACTCTACATCTACCAAAGGCTTCTTTAGGTTTTTCTATACCACAAGTAATACAAACCTTATTCTCAGGGCATGAAGCTTTGTATTTAATCTGATTTCCCTGTTTCATTAGAGGAAATTTTGCTTCTCGTAGAATACGTCTGATAAGATTAGCTCCTTGAGGAACTTGTTTCCTGATAGTTTCTACACCTATACCCTGGGCATATAGTTCTAAGACTTTTGCTCTAGCCTCTTCTGAAATTGGGTCTAATGAATATTGGTTTGACATTAGTTAAGTTCCTGTGTATTCGCATATACAGTCGAATTGCCTTGGGTTCCCTGCAGGAGTTGTGCCCAGAGGGACGGTCACCTTGGCCCAGAATACTTCAATTGCTGCTGCTGCCATAGTGCCAAAGTCTAATGCTGCTGTAGTGTATGTTCCTGGATTACCACCATTGTCTTTGGCAAGTTCAACAAAGTCTACACCATCATTTTGCATAAGTCTTTGAGCATAAAGTCGAACGGAATTGGCAGCACTATCTCCTAGATTTTTGATCTGGAACTTTAGTGCCAGGTTTGCAGCTCCGTTGATAGCTCCAAAGTTAAAGCTGGTTATTATGTTTCCAGCATCATCTGTAAGTTCAATATTTGCAGCCATAGCCTATTATAACACACACGCTCAAATTATTAGTCAAGTTTTCCTGACCGTTTGACCCAGCGTAGTGTCTCCTCCACAATGATATCAGATTTGATCTTTTTTAGGCACTCAAATTGTTTTGCTGGATTTGGGTCTTTAAGACAGTGGTATCCATACCAGCATGGAGCACAAGGCATCAACTTTCTACTGTCAGTTGCTGTTCCCAGGTAGTTGCCCATTCTCATTCGATAATCAGTTGGGCCAAATATACCTATGACCGGAGTTCCCACAGCTCCTGCCATGTGAAGTAGCCCGGAATCAACAGATACCAGAGCATCCATTTCTTTAATCAAAGGCATTAAATCCCTAAGACGGGTACCTACAATTGCCTCAATTCCGGGTATCTGTAGGGTTGCATCTATTGTAACTGGGATGACCCCGGCTTTTTTAAGTCCATCACAGATTTCGGCAGTCTTATCAAGTGATATTCCCCGTTTAGAATCACAGGCAGCACAACCGACTCCAACAATGGGTTTGCCTCTAAGACCTCTTTTATCGAATGTAACTCTGGCTGTGTCTTGCTCAGCTTTTGTGATTTTATAACACGGTGCATAAGAGCTTGGAGTGACTTGAGCAAACTCACACCATATTTGGTATCTGGGTTTTTCAATGCCATGTTCACTGCTCATTGCCTCCCATTCATAATCTACACATGCTGTGTTAAGACAGTAGGCCTTGTCTGCTTTTTGCCAGAATAACTCTGCTTCAATGTTTGGACATCCACCATAATATTGATTCCAGACTTCTTTAGTCCGGGCAGAGCATCCTTCATAGGGTTCAATAACTATAACTTCATCGATGAATGGATTATGTTCAGCAATGTCAGTGAGTGCTCCACCTAAATAAATATTAGCTGTTACACATTTAAGAGTATGTCCGGGAAACTTCTCTCGGAGTCCCCGGAACACACATGACAAACTTAGAACGTCCCCGATTCCTCCAAGTTGCCTTGCAACAACGATATAGGGTTTTCTACCCATTGTCTTTCTCAATCTGAACAAGCAGCATTTTTGGGTCTGCCTGTAGCCTGTATTGAAGGGTCTGTGCCAGATTGAATACCTCCAAGAAGAACTTATCTATTTCCTCCGGTTTTATGATATCCAGCATAGCCTTTATTGCTTCGACTTTTGCAGCTTCTGCAGGGGTTCTTTCCTGTTTACCAATAGTTACTGTTTTTACAGCTACCTTAATATCTTCCATTGTTTTTGCCTCCTAGTGTAGCCACACATGCGATCACAACATTAGTTGGGTCTTTAGGTGACTTGGGTTTACGTTTGGTAAAGTAAACATACTCATTGGTTTTACCAGCTACTCTGATATCCAGCTTCATGGTTTGAGATATGTTTACAAATTTAGAATGTAGGAATACTGTATAGGGACTTGCAATTAGTTGGACAAGACCATCAGCTTCCATAGTTGGTTCATATATTTTACCAACTGGTTGAGTCATGACATCCTCTATATCGAATGTCGGGAGTTCTTCAGCACATCTGGCCCATATTGGAGAGTCATCTATTTCACTTTGGGCCAGTTTTTGGGCATAGGTTACAAGATCAGCCGATTCCCACATAATAATACCATCGGATGCTATTGAGTGCAAGCCATCCCAACCATCAAACCATCCCCAGTGAATAGGATGATCGAATGAAAAACCAAAGTGATTTTTAACAGCTATAACCTCATCTAAGAGATTTATAGTTTCAATTGGGATAGGTGTTATGACTGGAATCTTTGCTCCATTGTTAGGTGGTCTCTTTTTTTGAGTTAAGGCACACCAGGTTTTTCCATTTTTTATACGAGAAATTGTCTTTAGAGATACCCCATAACTGGCAGCTATATCATGTTGAAACTCTCCAGAGTCAAGCCGACCCAAGACTTCGATAACTTGAGCTTCAGTTAAAACGGCAGTATGTCTCATTTATAGCTTTTCCTGGAGAGCATTGATAATCATTGGAAGTTTAATGCGTCTTAGACATGACCACTGCTGATTTGATCTTTTACAAGTAGAGCACTCTTTTTTGTCATCACAGTAACCAAGGCTATGCTCCGGGACTACTTTACAGTTATATCCTTGTATTCTAAGCTTTGGTTCCATAATGCCCCAGAGAGCTACTGTGGGAGTCCCTACAGCCTGTGCAAGATGCAGTAGACCAGTATCCGGGGTAAGCACTACTTTACATTGTTGTAGAAGAGCTGCTACAAAGTCAAGCTTTTTGCCAATACAAGAGAATCCATACATGGATGGAAGAGTCTTTACTGGGTCAATACCTATTGGGGTATATCCAGAGGTATGAATCCAATCAGCTAATTGGGTAGACATTCCATTGAAATCCCAATCACGTATAGGGTCTCCAGCTCTAAGAACAATGCCTACCATAGGTTTGGTGATTCCATTGTCCTCTTTCCATTGATTGACTGCTTCTACACAGCTTTCTGAAGGAGTATAGTGAGGTAGTAAGTCTGCTTCTGGTTTATACAGATCAAAGTGTCTGAGCCAGAACTCAGCAATCCCATAAGGTGGAGGGTTCCGGTTATTATGTTGACGCTCAAACTGGATGAATGCTGCATTACAGTCAAGTAAGACTTTGGCCTTTGATACTGTGAATGGTACATCTTTTCCTGCAGCATATAATATCGGGTCAACAATTTTATTTTCTTCGGTTGTCCATTCAAGACTTGGTATGTATTCTACCCGGTCAACTTCGGGCATAGTTTCAAATATTAGGGGTAAAGCTCCACCCATATAACCGGGGTCTGTAACAACGGTAATGTGTCCGGTTGGATACTTTTCCCTGAGAGCTTTAAGAAGTGGTTGGAGAAGTAGTGCATCCCCAAATGCTGGTCGTTGACGTATTACTACAATTTTAAGTGGTGCCATAGTAGTTTGCCTCCTACATAGTTTAACCTACTGGTGCATCTATTATAGTGCCACTTATCACTGTAAGGGAAATTTGATATTCATAGGCCAATGAAGAACCCTTGATTGGCCTTACTACAAAGGACTCTCCTCCTGGTGTAAATACAACTGTAAGAGAGTTACCCCGGTCATCAGCATAGGCATAAGAGCTACCTGTACTCCTATAAAAGGAGTACAGGCTTTGTATTACAGATAGGGAGGGAGTTCTACCTTTTAACTGAATAGTCTGGTCACCTGGATTGAATCCACGATCTTGAATAACAGTAGAGCCATCAATACATCGAAGAACTGCTCCTCGTTTTCTACCACCAAAGATCAGATCATCCGGGTCACATACAAGATCAATTGAACCGATAGATACTGTAGTAGCCATTAGTATTGTGGCCTCCCCATTGATTTAAGAGCTACTTCACCCATGAATTGGGGCATAGCTAATTTAAGATTCTTTGCAAATGTTGCAGGGTCTATATCTGCTGTATTTGTTATAGGAGCTTCAACTGATACATTCAATGTACCGGTACCTGCAACTCCTCCTCCAACTCTACTTGACTTGGGTGACCCAGATGCATATGCCCCTTGAGCTTCTATCTGTGGTAGATTTGCTAATCGATTCAAAGCTTCCTTAGACATATTTTCAGGGCCTATTGCTATTCCCTGACCAGTAGTTACACCACCATTCTTATTGAGACCCCTATCTGAGAAGAACTTTGTTCTAGCTGGAGCTGACATTGCACCAATATCAATTAAGCCAGCACCCATTTGACCAACTTCTCTACCAAGTCTATCTCCAGTTATGCCAAGACTTCTTTCTTTTAAGCCCATTTCCATGGAACTCATTGCATAGTCTTCTCCAAGACGTTTTTGAGCAATAGCATTTTCAGTTGCACTTACTGCATCACTTTGTTGTTTAAGCTTTAACCCAGAAACAGCCAAGTTATATTCGGGTATTGCATATTGTTGGTCAATTTGATCGAGTACATTTTCCCTGATTCCAATGTCATTCATCTTTTTATCTATGACATTCTGCTTTTTAGATTGCTGTAAACCACCCAACTGTATGGTTACATCGATCAGTGCATTAGCATAGTCTTCTTCAATTCGATCAAGCCCAAGTGCTGCTCTTTTGGTATTTATGTCAGCTAACTCTTTATTGATAGTTAGCTGCTCTTCTTCCATTTGAAGTTTTTCACGATAAGCTTTTTCATATTCAGCAGGGTCAAACTTTTGTGCAAATTCAGATTCTACATAATTCCGAATAGCTCCTGCTGCCCCGGATACAGGCCCCATATTTCCATAGAATAGAGCAGGGGCACTTTCAGCAGCTCTTTGTCCCATCATAGCTTGTTGTAGATTGAGAGCACCCTCAGCACTATTCAAACCATAGTCCTGTCCTAATCGAGTGCTACTTTGAAGAGTCCTTGCAATATCTACATCTATTTTCTGACCAGCTAATCCAAGACCCTCTTTTTGAAGTTGAAGGCTTTCACCAGTTAGCCCAAGCTTCTCTCCAGTTAATCCAATACGGGCAAGACCTGTGCCTGTAAGTTTAGCAAGGTCAAGGTTTGTCCGTTGTGAATTAAGCTGAATCTCTTGAGCTTCTATTTGAAGACGGGCAGACTTAATGGGCATGTCTTCCCCAAGTCTTGCTTTTTCCATTCCAAGTTTCTGTTTTTCAAGAACATTGGTTGCCAGGTCTATCTTTTTAGATTCATAGTCCTCTCTAAGAGTGGTTTTCTTTTCCCGGAGTTGAGCACCCAGGTATTTCTTGAATGCAGGGTCATCGAGACCACGATCATATTGACTAGCCTTTTGTGTTTCCTGATTCTTATAGACTATGTAGTCGGCAAGTGTCTTTTTACCCTGACTTAAAGCTTTCAGGGCTTGACCACTATATCCGATATCCATACGTTCCAGATCAATCTTACTGGCAATTTGACTTTTAATACCGGGCATTGCAGCTTTCTGCATCCCAGTCTTTATATTCTCAGTCCGGTTAGTAACCCACTGCTCATACCCTATTCCTTTATTATCAGGATTCTTCTGGAATTGAGCATATTTTCTTTGAAGCTCCTTGGCATATGGAGTTTTCTTCCATGCCTCTGCAGCAGCTTCCCAATCTTTTCTAAGTGTATAATCCTCTCTCTGAGGGCCTTTCATCTTTTGGGCAGCTTCATAATCGTTATAAGCTACAGGTATACTTCTTATGTTTGCTTCAACATTGAGCATACTAAGCTCTTTTTGTAGCCCAAGTAACTTTTTACGAGCAGAAGGCCCCTGGCTCATAGAACCAGAATAAAGTTGAATCTGTCCCTGGAGAGCAGCTATTCGTTCAGCCCTTCGATCATTGTTGGTTTGGTAATCAGCCTTGTCACTGGTCTCACCTATTTTGGTAAGTATTCCTTTTCTTTGTTTAAGAAGAGGAACTACCTGTCTTCTAGCCCAATCTGCTGACATGTATTCAGCACTACCAGGAACCTGGTTTTTACCAGCATCTATATCCTTTTGGAATGCAGCTATCTTTTTGTCTACCCCTCTAAGATCAGACTTGAGATCAGACATCTTTTTACCAAGAGGGAATCTTTCAGCCATGGCATCAAGAGCTTCTGCGGATGCCTTTGCCTGTTCTTCAGCCTTTTTCATAGAACCAATAAATGGTTCCAGAATCCCTCCTCCGATAGCACCTATTCCACCACCAATGGCAGTTCCTACTCCAGGAGCAACCATACTTCCGATCATAGCTCCGGTAGCTCCCCACTTCAGAGCACCCCCAAGGGCCATTCCAGCAATATCACCAGGAGTAGTTTGCTTATTGAGATCAGTCATACTTTTCTTTTGATATATAGAAGCTATACCGGAACCTATACCTGCAACAGCTCCCATACCTGCTCCGAACCCAGGTCTATTTCCTCCAAGCATATAGCCAAGGGAACCTCCCTGCATACCAGAGCCTAAGATGGTTCCTGCATTTCCCCAACCCATCTCTTTAACCATCTGCCCACCCATGAGACCCATCATTCCCATAGGTAGTCTTGCTCCCAAATTTGCTCCCACAGCCCGGAACCTACCAACTGCTGGTAGATAGTTATTCGGGATAGCTTGTTGGGTTGTTATAAGTGCATTACGCTCATTCTGAATAGCAGCTAATCGGGCCTCTTCACTGGCAGTGCTCATACCCATACTTTGCATATGAGGTATTCTGCCCATAAGCATTTTTTCTTCTTGAGCTAAGATAGGTAATTGTCTATTTATAGCAAGGTAGTCAGCTCTACCTGCAGCTTTAGCTGCTCTTTCAATAGCCTTTTGACCTCTGAGACCTATTCTTCCAGCTACACTGGGGTCATTGGCAGCTCCATACCCTAAGCTACCAACTACAGCTCCAGCTCCACCACGCTCTAAGGCCAAGTCATTTTTACTTCTATAGGTTGCTCTCGTAGATGCTCTTAAACCTGCTCTGTTAGGGTCTCTAAGGTTAAATCCACCAGGGCCATATCCTGCAAGGCCTAAAGCAGCTCCAGCTCCAGTAGCTCCTACACCAGCAAGGCCTCTGCTTCCAGAGGTAAGGGCAATCCTGGCAAGGTCTGCTGGCATACCTCCACCACGACCTAATCCTCCACCCATAGCTGTTGTGACACCTGCTACTGCTAAGAACCTCTGTAGGGCACCTGTGGCACCCATCACAGCACTTGCAATACCTTTGAAGACCATTGCCAGCATTATCTGCTTTGAAACACTGGAGATTCTAATTAGTACATCTAACAAAGTTTTGAAAGAATCGGATTCTACAACTGCTTTTACACCATTAAATAGACCATTGAAACCCTGGGCAGCAGCATTAACTAAGCTGTCCATGGTCTTTGATTGTTGCTGATAAGTCTTTAAGGATTTAGTAAACTGTTCCTGACCTTTAGCTCCTTTATCGAACTGATCTCTGGTTGGTTCTGAAAGCATACCAATCTGTTTGAGGGTAGGAGCTATCCCTTTCATGAACTTGGCACCAGCTCTGGCAGATAAGACATCGATCTTAGCTTCCAGAGTTGATACCATACCTTCGATTGAACCCTCAAACTTAGATTGCATCTGGTCAAATCCCTTCATCTTACTCTGAAGGAATCTTTCAAGCTGAGGGCCAGACCGGGTTGAAATGTCAGCATTCGATATACCCAGTGCTCTACCAATAGTAGATCGGGCAACGTTTACACCACCACCCATGAGTAGACGGGAAGCATTTGATATTTGCTCACCCCGGAGACCCAGAGTTTTAGCGACAATGGCTGTCTGTTCTGTGAGTTTCATGATCTGGTCAGGCTTTAGACCTTTACGAGCACCAGAGGCCAGACCAGATTGGAAAGATTGTAGCTGTTCATCAAATGTGAGGATGTTTTTAGCTGATCGAGTAAGGATGGTTTGTCTATACTTTTCAGCTTCCCACATGTTACGCTGTGCTTGCTGATTCTGGGGCAGAGGTCTTCCATTGGCACCTTGCCAACTTCCGATAGAACCCAGAGTAGCAGCTATAGCAAGAGTAGCAGTTTGAAATTCTTTGGCTTTGCGGATAGATCGGGCGAAACCTTGTTCAAGGAGTGCCATACCACTGACAGCAGCTCCTATTCCAAGGCCAGTGCTTAGTGTGCCCATACCTGTGAGAGAACTTACAAGGCCATTCCCTCCGGTTCTCAGGGCACCCCCTACACCACCCCGGACATTGCCAGCACCAATCATCGGCCCGGATACATTATTGATTCTTGCTTGTATCCGACTCATAGAGGCATCTACAAGAGACTCAGCACCTTTAAGGCTAACTCTTAGTGCATTAAGATCAGCTACAAGATCAATACGCATGTTATATACTCCCGGCAGGTATCATTTTGACTGGTAAGCCTCTTGATTGCATCATCGATATTCCATCATCAGTAGTGGCATCTATTGTGCTTTCACCACTTCCTGCCTCTGATGCTTCTGCAGGTTGGGAACCTCCAAGTAGACCAAGACCACTTACTTTGGCTTGCTGTCTTAGGTTCCACATCATTCTATCCCAATAACGTTCCCAAAGAACTCCAACTTGCCGGAATGTTAGAGTAAGTGTGTATTCTATACTCCAACCTTTATCCCCGGTAAGGCAGTCTACAACTCCTGCAAAGTCACTACCGGGGATAGATTCGGCATCTACTCGTTTTGAGCTGCTTCCGTCTGTTCCTGAATCTCTCGCACTGTCGGAAGCATTAGCCAGTTTCCCCCTGTAGCCAAAATCTCATCAAGGTGGTTGATCTCAAAGAACAACTCAATGATGTCTCCATAGGCATGGGTGGGAATGTCCAGAGTAGCAAAGAACTCTTCTGAACGGAAGTTACTTGCATCACTATAACTGGTTGCCAAAGACAGGTACTTATTAATCATAGCTTCCTGGTCTTTGACTACTGATATAAATGGTTCCCGTTCTCCATCCTCTTTAAGAAACTTCTTTTCAATCGAGGTTTCTATAAAGGATAACAGGTCTGTTCTGGATAGTTCCCGAAGAGTAAATGGCCCGTTAGGGTCAAGGTCTTTTCCAAAGTCGATTGTCTCCTGACTCGGCTTTAGACATTCGGGACTCCACTTAAACTTTTTATTGCTCAACTTTTTTGCCTCCTAGAAATGATTGAAGCCAGCATCCTAGTAAGAATGCTGGCTTCATTGTAACATGCTGCCCGGACAGAAAACAACTTATTACTGTTCGATAAGGAACTGGTAGTACTGTTCTCCAGCAGGTCTGGTCGTATCTGCAAGCAGACGGAACGACACAGCCATAAGGTTCCAGTCAGATTCTCTGAAAGGCATACTGAGCTGCCCGGATGGGGAAGCTTTGAAGCCTTCAAATATCTGTCTCTTACCATTGGCCTTTACGTGAGTAAACCGTAATCCACAATAGGCATGAGTTGGAGTTCCACCGAACTTGAACAACGTTCCTGAGCTGACAGCTACTTTACCCGTTTGGAGAGTTCCCCTTAGAGCATCAGTAGTGCCATCCAAGAATGAAGTGGTTGTTCCTGAAGTGATGTTTCCCTGGCCTAAAGCCATCTTCAGTGTAGCAAGGTTCAGTTCAGCGAGTGTTGCAGCAACTGTAACAGACTCTCTGATAACTTCCTGCAGAATAGTAACCAAAGGACGACCAGCTTCAAAGTCTAAGACTTCTCGGTTGTGTTCTATGGTAACTTCACTTTTGATAGCTCCTACATCGACATAGGCATCAAACACATCATTAGTGTAGCTGCCTAATTCTAGGTTGCCGATACCCAGACTGATATTGTCTTTATTCTGAATAGGCATTGTAGGTCTCCCTTTCTATAGGATATAACTAGCTTAGCACAAAGAGATACTTTAGACCTGTCTCATGAAAATTGTTTTTACCCAAAACTTACTTCAAAACCTTGAACTGTTTCCCAGGTTTCAGTTTCTTTGTCATAGGCAGGACTTGGAGGACTACTTTTTTCAAGACATTTATAGATAACAAGACTGCCATTTGAATAGGTGTGTCCATGCAGCAGGTCTGTTATCCAGGTAGTAGTATCCTGGGTTTTACTGAACTGCTTAGTGTGAACAGCAACATAGAACATACCACTGGATATTCCAGCAAATACTTCTTCCTGGTCTTTTTCAAAAGCTAATGTTATACAGGGAAACTTTGGGTCTTTGACCTGGGGTAGGTATTGTCGATATACTTGTTCTTGAACAAAGCCATCCTCAGTAAACTTCTGAGCTGCTGCTATCAGGTCTCTATTATGATCGATGAATGCTGTGAGATCAGCCATGTATTTTCTCCCTGATCTTTATATTTTTGGCTATTATAGGCCCAAGTATTGGACTTATGGCCCTATTCAAATTCCACATTAGGTAGCTTCTCCAGGGTCTTTTAATCATTCTGGAAGTGCCTCTTTCAAGGAGGTCTCCAAGGGGATTATCATTTTCTACCCAGATTGTTACTCTTCTCCCAGCTCTTACTGGGCCAGTTATTCGGAATGCCTTGAAGAACTTACCACTCTGAACGTTGATAATCCCAGGATGCAAACCTCCGGGACTTCTACTTTTATAAGGATATCCCATTTTTCTTAGAGATGCTAGGCTATAGTATTGAGTTCCTACAATTTTGGCTATGGTTTCCTGAACTATGGGTCGAACTTCTCTTAGACCCTGTACACTAGCGTCTTCTGCAACCCGATATATGAAGTCAAGATTGGCTTTGGGAACCCTGCCACTTTTTAAGAATCTCATACTATGTTTGCTTTCATCCCCATCTGTCTATAGGTGGGAGCACTTCTTGGAGGTCTAATGAATCTTGGCATTTGGCTATTCAACTTACATCGGAATACCCCACCCTGTTCCTCAGAGGCAGAGATCATAAAGACCTCACCCTTGATGATAACATGGTCATCCGTCTTTATGCCAAGATCGTCTGGGAGTATCAACCAATCCCAGTTTTGTCTAATGATACCAACTCCAAGTTCAAACCATCTATCACTGGTCTGGAATCTGAATCCGGGGACATTTTCATCCAAGCGAACCCATACTTCTACCTGTTCATCGGCATAACCACTATGGTTAAGAACATCCGGTCTCCAGATTTCAACTTCAACAGCCATTCCTGGCATTATGTCTTTCATTGCTGCCAGGACTTCTAATAGACGTTCTCTCATGGCAGCTTGAGTTGTTCCGTCATATTGTGTCATGTTCTTGCTGCCTCTCCGTGAATACCTGCTTGGTTATCCATGCAGTGTTGGAAGTACCATAGAGCTTTATCATTCCAATACTTCATAGCAGCAGTTGAATCTGCAAATCCCAGCAACTCGATACCTGCAGTGGTAGCGTACTTATTTGCAAGGGCCTCTGCAGCATAGTGGTAAACCCAGTCAACAAAATCTGCAAATTGACTTGGGGCAAGTAGTTCAAGAGAAGTTGGGATTCCATATTCCACAACCACTTTAATAGAAGAGGATTGTGGTGTAGGATATAGCCTTAACACAGAGTCAGTGGCACCAATTGGCCCTATAACTTCATATCCTTGACTACCAAATTGTTCATGCCAGGCACTGAGCTTCTGTCTCAAAATCATCATTTGAGACATCTGATGGAAGTATCCACCAGTGAACAGTAGCACTTGACTCATCGTATACCATCCTGGAGAGAATATATTCAGACTTGTAAAGTCTCCAGCAGGATTCCAGTATACATTTGCTATATCGGAGGCAGTTGCAGCAAATCCAGCTAATGCAGGGTCTTCTGGGTCAAATATCTTGTAGTCTTGCTGATCTGCTACCGTATCAAATACAGCATACTGGGTAATAGGTGCATAGTTACTCATGTCTTCCAGGGCTGTATCAATGATCTCAGTGAGACCATTCTCAATAAGCTTCATTGGAAAGTTTCTGCTTGTAAGCTTATCTACTATATTCTGGTATGTTTCAGCAGCAGTCATGGTGTTAAACTCCCTAGTGATATATAAGCATTATACTCTATCCACATATTTGGTCGGGTGTCTTGTCGGGTATATTCTCTACCCACAAGGGTTGAAAGTCTGGTGTACCCTCACACTGCACAGGCATTCCTGAAGCTATCAAATCATCGGCTGTAGCTTTGGGAACAACTGTATACAATCCTGGAGGTATAACTACATTTGCCCCAAAGAATTGTGGGCATCTACCTGGGTTATATATGTAAGTATTCATAGTAAAACCAGTATACCACAAAAAGGCCCTCCGACATTACATCAGAGGGCCTTTGTAGCATAAAACCCGTTAGGGCTTATACAAGCTGACCAGTTGCACTGGAAACGGTGATGGTTCCGATTGCGTTAGGTGTAACACACTTCTTCGCAAATCGGGTCATTATGCCCTGCTTCTGATCGAATGTTGACGGGTCAGTCAGCATAGGAGTTGTGAAGTCGGCATAAGGTGCATAGATGTACGGAGTATCATTCCACTCAGTACCTCTACGGAAGCACATGATCTTAGAACCATTGGTAGTTCCAGATGCCCAGAAGTTGGTCTTCATGATTCTGTATCTGCTACCGTTAGGAGCAGTCATAATCGGGAAGTAGGTAACTCCAGGATATGGGCCATCCATGGTTCCATCACCATTAGCTCCACCACCGATGGAGAATGTGCCTCTCATGGACTTAGCCAGAGCAAGAGCAGCATCCATACCACAGATCAGGTGAGTCATGGTTCCATTTCTCTGTCCGAAGATGATGTTGTCCATTTTCTGGATATAGTTCCAGATATAGGCATCCCACTCCGGTTGGTTAACAAATCCAGTTGCCGGGATTGTAGTTCCAAAGGTCAGAGCACCAGCAGTTGCCTGGAGAATCATGTCATTCAGGACTTCGGAGTTGACTTCAAGAGCAAGCTCTCTTGCAACACCACTGAGAAGTTCCTGAGCAGCATCCAGACCATGATAAGCTCTCAAGTCCTGCATCTCTTCAATAGACCATGCAGCTCCGAGTTTCTTGGTCTTAGCTTCTACCAGCTCACTGGAAAGTTTCATTCTGATGATCTTTGCAGCAAGACCCTCAGTGTTATTGTCTGCATAAGACGTATTGAAAGGTGAACTGGAAGTGTTCAAGTCAATACGAGTTTCCAGACCTGCAGAAGGCTCTTCGGTTCGATACTGGTCAAGCCAGAAAATCTTGCCGTTTGGCCTATCCATCGGCTGGATAGCTGCAATCTCACTCAGGATGTACTGAGGGAACACACGTCTGATAAGTGGGAAAATGAGATAGTTGCTCAGAGGAGCACCATCACCAGCAACCGTAGTTGCCCCAGTTGGCAGAGACTGATTGTATGCACCCTGGGTCAAGATATCCTGAGCAAGCTCAGTCTTTCCCTGTTCCAGAGCCAGAAGACTACGTGCAGCAGCAGGGCCATTAAAAGCACCCTCTGTCAGTCTGGCAGTGTTCTGCAAGATCATTCGGCAAGCTGCCCGAGGACTGGTAAGATGGGTAGGAGTATTCCCGATAGGAGCACTCTGGCCCTCATACTTGTCTGGTAAGTCAGCAACAAGTCTTTCAATCATTTCGCCAACGTTCTGAGGAGCTTTTTCCTCAGCAGACTGCTTGGTATAGAAAGTCGGAGAATAGGTGTCTGACTGAACCTGAGTCTCAGCAGTCTGAACCGGGAATACCGACTGCAGACTTGGAAGGATTGCATCAGATGCATCCATGAGTGATTGAATGTCTTCAGCTTTATCGATAGCTGCAGAATAAGCCTTCAAACCGACCTCACTGAGACCGGACTGCTGGAGCAAGCCCTTTTTGGTTTCAGCAAGAGTGACTGTGGCTCTGATAGCTGTTGCTCGATCTTCGGCAGATTGAGTTTTTTCCACTGGATTGTCCTCTCCCTTAGCGACATTATCGCTTTGATATGATACTGTTTTTACACCACTTCCGGTGCTTGCTCCCTGCCATACAGCATCAAATGCTGTACAGACAAAGCCATCTTGCATGACCTGACGTTTCTGTCCTCTCCAATCGCTCTGAGCAAACTGCCCATAACCTCTTGAAGACAGGTCAACCTGAACCCCGGATTCAATAAGAGCCTGGAGATTTTTCCCATCAGGTTCTGTGGGAATGACTGTTGCTTCAAACCAAACGTCTGAGTTCTGCATCCAGAACTTATTGAATTTGATAGCTGCATCAACCAAACCCTGTTCAACTTCAGGGTGTTCCAACTTACCGAGGAACTTGCCAGCAGAAGCTTGTTCGTTCATACGGGTCATGTTGGACTGCCAAACAGAGGTCGGATAAACCTGGCCTTTACTGTTGACAATATCTCCCCTAGTTGCAATTCCCTGTATTTGCATGAGTTTACTACCATCTGCTTTATCCTCAACGGACTGAACAGTGATATAGCTCATAGATTGGGCAGCAAGGTCAGTATTTGCGGATTGGACGATAAACTCTTCTTTTCCGTAAAAGTCTGCTTGCTTTGTTCCAGCAGCTTCGTTAGCCAAAGCTCCTGCAACTGTACCGGTACTGCCAACAGCTCCCCCGGTGCCTACTGGAATCTCATCAGACTTCTCAGCAGTTTTTCCACCGTTCTCTGCTTCAGCAGGAATCTCGGGAGTGGATGCCCCAGGAGACTCGGCATCTGTTTTAGGTGTTTCAACGCTCGGATTATCACTACTGGTACCAACAGGGGTATCAGTAGTGATAACTGTTGCGCTAGTGCTGCCATCCTGATCGGCAACTTTCTTATCTTTTTCCACGATGTCCTCCTTGGTCGGAATTGCTGATTGGTCATCCATCTCTTCAGAGGATTCACTTTCAGCATTTGCATCCATGCCCAGAGCTTTTGCTACGACCGTAACCGACATAGGAGTGCATTCACCGCTAAATGTGATACCACTTGCATCGGTAGTATAAGTCATCGAACAATACTTATAAGCTCCCGATGGATAAGAGTCACATATAAAAACGATTGAATCATTGAAGACTCCGAGAATAGAACCCCAGTAATACTTGGAGTTTGAACTCTGTCTTCGCCATTCATTGAAAGCATCACGAACCATTGAAAGGTGCTCTTCCATAGACCCTGCTACATGGTAGTGGTCTTGGAGAACCATAGTTTCATTGGTTACATTTTGCTTTACAAGCTCCCCTAATTTGGTCAGGTCGAGAGACTGTAACTTGACTTTCGCTAATAGATTAGACATCAGTCTCACTCCTTCGCATGATTTACTATACTCAGCTTACCAAATGTGTAGTGTTGTAGTGGTGTCCCATGAAAAAAATTATTTTCAAAGTAATTAAAAAAATAGACCGGGATAGTAAAACCCCGGCCTACTCTCATCATGGAGATCAATCAATACAACTCACTTTATCAACGACAAGGCTATTATATCACTCAGGATTATACCCGTCAATGAGTGATTGTGCTACTTCTATATACTGTGGATTTAAGTCAATTCCAACAAATCTTGGTATTCCAAGTTTTTTTGCAGCAATGGCACTGGAACCAATTCCAACAAATGGGTCACAAGCTCTTTTAATCTGGTCAAGGCCATGTATTAAAAAACACAGCTCCGGGACTTCTACAGGAAATGTAGCAGGATGTGGTCTATCAGTATCTCGGTTCTGAATAGTCTGATATGGTATATACCAGTTATTGCCCCGGCACCTTAACTTTGACCCAGTATCCCATCTTTTTTCATTAGACTTATCAGCATAGGGAACTCCGATTGCCAATCTATCGAGTGGTACATCACCTTTTTTAGTCAGGTGAAATACATATTCATGGCAGTCATTTACAAACCGAGGACTATTTATCGGTTTGTAATGTCCATAGCTTTTGTCATCTACAGTGATACTCTTTATCCAATGGAATGTATTTTGTAGCTTGAATTGAGTCAGCATCATTCCTAATACATCGAATGGAATACAAGGGTCAGTGGGTTTAGAACCTACATTCAGGAATAGTGACCCGGACTCCGATAAAGCATAATACATAGCAGTGCAAACTTCATGTATCCACTTTAGATAGTCAGCTCTGGGCATAGAATCATCATAACTACAACTATAATCTATGCCCAGGTTATAAGGGGGTGAGGTAACAATTACATCATAACTGTTCTGTTTCAGACTGTAAAGTCCTTCTATACAATCACACGATACTAGCTTAATCAAGTTGCCTCCTATTTAAGCTATTACTTCAGCACCTTCATCAATTTGATCTAAGATGCCTTGTTTAATTTCAAGACGATCTGCCTCATTGAATGTAGGAATATCCTGACCCTCTTGACGCATATCATCGGCTATGCCATTGTAAACGTTATACATGACATCAACCAGCTCATCAACAGATATACTCTGCTTTCTACCCTTTTGCTCTGAGCTTCTGGCAGCTCTGGTCTTATTGTTGTTACCACTACCAGCACTGTTTCCCGGAACCAAAGGATTCTTTGCAGGGACTATAGCTGTATTCTGAATGGTCTTAACTTTTGCTGCCCATATCTTTTTGGCATCACCATTCAAGAATGCTGTCATCATATCCTGCTGCTCATGATTGAGCTGCATAAACTTATCAGCAATAAGCTCTGCAGGAAGTGCTCCGAATGCTTCTACGAAGTAGACTGCTGCCTGTGCATAGGTCAATTCGATATTAGCATCCTCTACCCTGTCCTGAGTAGATATAGGTGCCATTTCAATGGTATAAAGACCTTCTTCAGGAGCTATGCCATGAAGCATAAGCTCCAGGTCATAGAGCCTTGTTATTCCTTTTACAACAATGTCTTGAACACGCTGGAGGGTATATGCAAATGCGATATCAGAATCTGACATCCCGGCACCACTGATATGGGTTTTCTGGGCTGTCATTAACTGGAGATAGCTGATAGGGACTTTCAGCCTACAGACCAGCTTTTCCCTGTGGTAGAGGACATCGTTGAGGTTACCTAACTGGGCATTACTGGCAGTCAGCATGGTGACATTACCTTTACCGGAACCGTCATCCGGGAGGTAGAAGTCTGTTTGAACATCCAGAGGATTATCTGTGTTCATCAAATTTCCATCAGAAGCTACCAGTTTACGCTTTGTAATGGCCTCTTTATATCGATTGATTGTGGCCATGATCTCATTGCGTGTCCATTCATTCTTAACTGGTATTTTATGGACGATCTTATCATAAGCTCTGACAAGACGGGCAACAGCCATACCGTCTTCCATCTTGGAAAGTCTTTGCCAGTTCCTCCGGGCCGATGCTAAGAGGGCAACAGCCAGAAAACCTTTTTTACGACCGTAGATGAATGGTATTATCTGCCATTCTTCCAACTCTTTACCACCCTGGTTAGTAACATCCATATCGGTTACTACCAACCATCCGGGTAACTTATCTCCATGGTCATTGGTCTTGGGCCATATCTGGTAGGATATAGTCTGCTTGAAAGCCTTTACCTGCATTAGCTGCTTATCGATAATGACTTCCCGGAAGTGGTTGCCATGTGGATACATTTCCTGAACTATCTGCCATATCTCTTCAGTGATATTGAGTCTGGTATTCAGAGCATCCAATATTCTCTGAACATCTGATCTATTCGATGATACACCAAAGGATGTCCGTTTAGGGGTCTCCTTGAATGATTGTCTGGCATCACTGGTTCCGATAGTCCTGTCTGCCACAATATCGATAGCAGTAGAGACCAGTTCATCCTCACCAATCATTCTTTCGATATCCAGATAGACACTTTTACGATCATTGTAAACTTTCCACAGATCGGGCATCATTATAGATGTACCGGTACTTGCGTTATTATCTGTGAATGTTTCTTTGTTACCCACTGTGGAAACAGGTTGGGCACCATCCGTGTCAAATAGACCAATAATAACCTTACTTATCTTTTTTGCCCAAGAAGGTGCTGGGGTTCTGCCTTTGCCGTTGTCACTAAAGTTAAATAGTCCCATGGTTTTGCCGTCCTTATGCAGCTTCTACTGCTTCACAATAACTGTCTTCAAAGTCACTACCGAACTCAATAGCTGCTCTATAAGCAAACCAAAGAGCCATGATTGTATCAGAGAACTCTCCACCAGGATGTGCTCTAAGCTCACCCATGAATATTCCAAGTAGACTGGTATCATCCGGTGCCAGTGGGAACTTAGCTGCTGGAACAGCAAAGAATCCTTTTTCAAATGCAATGTTAAGTCCTGGTAACCCAACTTCTTCGTGCTTTTTATTATAGGCCCCAGTTGTAAATCCTTGAATTGGAAGTGACTTATCATCAGCTTCAAGAGCATCTATGACAGCTTGCTGGAAAGCATTGTTCTCAACATAAGCAAGTCTCCAATGATGCACCTTACACTGTCTTTTCACTTCATCCATGATACCATTAAACTGTATTCTTTTTCTCCAGAGTTCTTTAAGATACAGTTTACCATTTTCAGGACATTTTGCTATAGTCCATACGACAGAGTAGGCATTCTTCTTTCCAAGAGCAGAAGCAAGGTCAACCCCACCATATGTAGGCCAGTGATCTCTAATACCATCTCCAATGTCTGCCAAAGTGGTATCGAAACTCCGGGCCAAAGATGACTCAGGGAATGTCCTCTCTTCATCAGACATAGCGTTAAGTAGATACTGACGGGTAAAGGCTCTGTCCCCAAGTTCCTGTCTCCGGGATTCAAGCTTTTCTTCACTCCATTTATCGGGCCAGAGGATTGTCTTTTCAACTTTTGCTGTCCCGGTCACTGGGTCTTCAATGGTATTGCCTTCAGCATCATAGATAATTTGATATCGAATAGCAGGTGTCCACCATACCTTGAATGCACCTGTATTTTTCAGGTCATGAGTACAGTCTGCAATATGGTAAGGGGTGCATATCCATACGATCTTACCAGTAGATGCTACCAGGGAGAACCATGTGTCCTTTATAGCCTTGATAACCTGTTCTCTCTGTGCTGGGTTAATAACTGAGTTCTTGAGGTCAACTACGTCATCACAAACAAGTAAATCAGCACGACCTCCAGCTCCGGTTGATAGAACACCAGAAGCTTCTACTGAGGGGTCTCTCTGTGGTATGTCACGAACAACAAAGAACTTGGTCTGGGTATCTCCACGGTCAGTGTCAACAACAAGATCAGGGAAGACTTCTTGAACCCTTGGAGACTTGGATATGAGTTCTCGGGCAAGACCTAATATTTCTTTAGACTTGTCATCCGAGGAACCAATGATCTTTATTCTGAGGTTATGGTTATTACCAAGTTCCCATATCAATCGAGAGACAAGCTGAACTGACTTTCCATGGCCTCTGGGAGCAGCTATAAGAACCCGGTCTTCCTCCGATATAAGCTCTTGCCATTCCTTGTGGAAAGGTTGCTGTTTGAGGTAGAGTAGTGTTTCCGGGTCTTGTTGAGTATATTCGGTAAACCAGTTTACATCAAGTCTACACAACCTCATGTGAATGGGTTTTAGCACAGTGGTACTTAGCTTTTCCCATAATCCAAATTTTTCTGCAAGGACTTTACCCTCTCTCGGATTGCTCATAAAGAGCTTGACCAGTTTACTTACAATATCTTTAGCTTGAGCTGCCAACTAATATACCCTCTGCCCATAAATAGTAGTCATCATTTTCCCATTCAAGTTGATACATAGGGACTATTTTATCACGTTCTGTAAATATAATTGGATAACTGTTAAGTTTTCTGGGATTTTTTGCACATACACTTAGTAAGAATGGGACTGCATTACATCTACCTGGGCCTCCCAGAGATAAAACTTTAGTCTGGTTACCAAAGAATAGAAATTTAAGTTCTTTGCACTTTATACAAACAGTTTCCATAGGCTCTAACTTAGTGACTGAAGTTAGAGCCATATTTACTATTTTCTTTGCATTGTAGCTATATCCACGAACCAGATCACCAGGTTTTAATCCTTCTACAAAGAAGTCACCATTGGCTATAACCATTACATTGTAGGGTAGGATTACTTTCATTTACCTATTCCAAGCTCATGATAGGCAGTTACCACTTTAGCTCTCAACTGATCGAGAGTGCCATCATTGATTATAACACAGTTCCAATCCTGGAAACTCTGCCACTCCTGCTCAGATGCATGGTTATCAATGGAATCAAAACCAGGACGAACAACCTTTATCAGATATCCACCCTGAGCTTGCACAAGATGTAACTCATTTGTGAATCGTGTGTCTGGTACCATTATAACCTTATTATCACCTGCAGTGGTATAGGCATTTACCCATTCCACCATTTTATTGACCCAATAGTATGGGTCATCGGTTCTTCTAAACTCAGAACCCCACCACTGCATTATGAGTCTAAATCGTTCTTTTTCGCCAGTTGTATTCATCATCTGGCTAAGTTCAAACTCACCAATACCCATTATAGGGGATAGGTAATGAGCAACTTCCTCTTTTAGAGGGTCTGCCATGGCCCTCCGAACGGGCCACAGCTTATGCTCTAAAGCTACTTGCATAAATAGCTCAGCAACAGTATCTTTTCCATGTTGTTTGCTTCCACAAACTCCGATCATTATAGCCATCAGATTACACATGCCTCCCCATCACAGAATCTTTCAACTTCAGCTTTGTTACCTTTGACTGAATCAAAGTCAAGGTCATTCAGTCTACAAGCCAGCTCATTATAAGCTTCTTCTGTGATTTCTTCATAAGGCATCTGAGCAAATGCCCCTTTTGCCAATCGGGGTAGGAAGCTGACTCCCTTTAACCGATATTGATAGTAGTTCAGGGCATTTGCAATGTGTGGCCCTTCAGTTTCCGGGTCAAAGGTTATTGTGACAGATACCTGATTATCAGCCCAATACCTTTGCATGAAAGCTGCCATCTCAAGTTGTTCCCACATGGTAACCTGTCTCAGAGTTCTCATAGGTTCATGAATCTTTACAGGAATGGCAACAACCACGGTAGAGTCCTCTTGACCCACACAAGGTTCAACTATATATCCTGCCCCCTGTAGTGGTTTTACCAAGGGAGAATCCTTAGCAAGTCTAACCCGTCTGAGATACCATCTGCTCTCAGGATAATGGATTCCTGGTGTAGCTCCTGCCAACAGGGAAACTGTCCCCGATGGTTTCACAGATGTAAGCTTGATTGACTTTGGAATACATAGCCAGTCAGCATATACCTTATCGTAATACTGCAGAGTCTTATAGCCCTCTTCACACCACTCTCTAAGAGTATTGATACCTTTTACAGTAACAAATTGAGCTATACCAGACATGCTACATCCGATACGTCTATTGCGAAGAAGTATCCGGTTGGTCTCTGCCCAGTGAGTCTTGCCCAAAGTGACCGTCTTTGCATAGAGGTATGCAAACTTGAGGGTTCTCTGGTAATCTGATAGACTCTCACAACGATGAGGGAATGTCTCTACCAGACATTGATAAGTTATTACATTACCAAAAACACCCATATGAGTAATTGGCTCAGTAAAGCAGTAAACTGTATCTTGTTTTAAGTAATCTACAGATACAACTTTTTGCTTTCTGGCTCTATCAATTGGTTGTCCCCCTGGGTGAGCATTATTAGCTCTATGTCGGGGTGCTATATGTTTTAACTTTTTAAGTTTAGTTGGTATTTTACCAGATTCAAATGATGGTATCTGGCATACCCATTGTGGATAATTACGATGGGTTTCTATACCAGCTATAGTTACATCAGATTGCTGACTTTTTAATTCATAAACTGATGAATGGTCAACACCTATACGTCGAAGTAAGAGTTGCATAACTCGCATTTTATTCTCAGAACCAAAGAGTCTATGACCTTCAGCATTAGGATTATAAGAGATAGACCCATCAGTATCAATATAACCAGCAATGAACTCCAATAGAGATTCAGAATCCCAAAGGCTTAGACGTTCTAACAGTCCTTCGGCATCAGAACGTCTAAGGACTGTTACTAAAGCTAAATCAAGCATTGGTAAGCTAACTCGATTAAAAGAGTCTTTGTATGCTTCAGGATGTTGAGTTTTATAGACAGTTCCACCTATACTTTCAAAGTAGGGTAGTAAAGCCTTTTTTGCTCCATATAAAGCAACCATTGACTTATCATTATCTATATAGCCATCTCCACAGACAACTCCATAAGTATAGGCTAAAGGTTCTGAGTTACCTTTTATTTCAGATAATGAGAACTCCGGTAAGAAGTCTCCTGGCTGTAGTTCAAGAGTTGTATACTCTCTGAATTTTCTGCCTGTTTTACGTTTAGCAGAAAATCTATGATTATCAGAAACATCCAGGTAAGAACCATCTGAGAAAGTTACTCTATAAATAGCTTTATCTACTGCAGCTTTGAATGGGGTAACCTCTGACCATTGTTCACCATTCCATATAGGTATAGACTTATCAATAACATTTTTAATGTATTGTATACCTTTAACTGTCTGTAATGGGGTATCACCTGTGACACAACATAACTCAAATGATTCTAAAGTTTGTTCCCCGCAAGGATTTGGGCCATCAGCCTTTGCATCTTTGTAGTCTGGGCCATTATTCATTCGAGAAAAGGTCTTGGCATTCTCCATCCAAATGTAGCCAGGTTCTCCATTACTTTGAGTAAACCCTGCTGGAATGGTATAGTCAGAACCAATCTTTATATTGATAGAGTTATTTGATGACCACCCATATGCCATACGATCTGGATTAATGTCATAGTTCTTCAACTCCAGGAACTCCAGATCAATACCTGTATCCATAGCAAGCTCTGCAGTTCTACGAACATTACCAGCAACAACACAACAGCCAATCATATTCATAATATCGGTAATGGTGCGTTTGGTTACAGATTCATAGATTGCCTTATTGAGAATCACTCTTAGACTCTCATGTAGAGCTTCCAGAGGTTCTGGGCCAGAAGCAGTGCCTCCAAATCCCCGGATAGGTAGACCCCTTGCACGAATAAGAGAATAGTCAAACTTCATAGTAGGCCCACCCTTGGCATATGACTTTAAGAGTTTACCTACAGATTCAACCCACCCCTCTCTGGAATCCGGGATAATAAATGTTTCAGTAACTGGTTTAGGTTCCCGGAGACTGATTATACCAGCTCCCAAGGTATCGAAACCTACTCCACAGCCTAACATAGAAGCATCCATTAAGAACGTGAATGGTTTTGCAAAGTCCTGTGCAATGTCCCTGGTAGATACAAATCCGCAGTTATTAAGAGCAGCAAAGCATTCTCGTTCCTCTGTTATTGTAGAACCCATAGCCCAGAGTCCTCTTCCAGGAGGGAGGAACTTCATAGACCACATACGATCATACATTTCCTGAGCTGACTTCTGGGCTTTCTGAGGATTCCAACCAAGCCCATTATGCTCTATGTGCCTTTTCTGCATGTTGTAGCAACCCTCTACAACTCTGGCAATAGTCTCCCACCATTGCTCATTGACACCATCTGCTTTGACTCTGGAGTAGGTTCTTTCGTAAACCAGTGCTCCAAGACCATTGAATCCAAATGGAGGTTTACGGTCTTTATACTGCGATAAAAATTCTGTCGTTAATCTAAACTTTTCCAACTTTAATCCTCGGTTTCTGTAGAATCAATGTCCCCGGTCTTGGTCACTTTTATAGAGTAGACGCATGGTTTACAGTCAGCTTTATGGTCACACCATTTACAAGTATTTGCCCCAGCATTTGCGTAGTAGAAGCCATGCACCATGCACTCTGCAATCTGTTGAATCTGTCTGGCCCACCATTCTGACTTATCTTTGGGGACTGTTTTTATTCGTATAGTCTGAATGACAGGTGTAGGGAACAGCCTTATAATATTATACGCGAACCCACCATACTTTAGCTCTGGATACTGGTGTCTTAGCTGCTCTTCCCAAGCCCACTGATAAACCATGGGCTGTATACCATACTGTGCTCTGGCATCAGCCCATGTATCATAAGAGAACTTATGGTCAATAACTTCCACAAGTCCCGGAGTTGACTGATCTAAAAGGTCAATTCTACCTGTAAATCGAATACCTCCTTTTACGAAGTCAAATGGCTCTTCAACAGAGACCGGGTTATGAAAAGGGTAAAGCTCTTTATAGTAAAATCGAACAGCTTCAACCACTTTTACAGATTCGGCTTCAGTAAGGTCTTCCTTTTTAGCATTCTTCAATGCAAACTTTTCAGCCTTAGCCAGTGGATAAAGCCCTCCTTCTGTGTTGATCTTATAGTTCAAAAGACCTTCCAGAGTGTTATGATAGGCAGTTCCTCTCCGCATGGGAGTTCCACTTGGTTTACGGATACCATCCTCATAACTCCGTTTATACTGGTAAGGACAATCCAGAAACTTGGATATACGAGAATACCCAAGGTGGAACTCTTTACCATCTACTGTCATTGAGAACTGGTTGCTAGGCAGCTTTGAGTCCGAGGTCTGAGACAGGTGTCCAAGTTCTTCCTGCGTCAATACACCCGATGATTCGTTTAACGATTTCGATGTCATATACTATTTCTCCAATTCCTTCCGCTCGACGAACCCGTCTTAGGAAGAGTCGTTGTAAGCTTCTTAGTTCACCATAATGCTGTTTTACTTCTAAGGCAATATACATGCCCCGGTAACAGACCAGAATGTCGGCTATACCTTTTTCCTGGTTAGGATGACCAACAATATTAATCATCACACACTTAGGAAGACCTTTCAGGTAGTCAATAATAGTCTTTTGAATGTATCCCTCACCCATTTATGCTGCATCCTCTCTCCAGTCTAAAGGAGTGCTTTTCCAGTCAACTTTATAGTCTTTGCACTCTCCCAGGGAAGGCCCGGCTTTTGCTTCTGCCAGGACAGGGATTGTAACATCAATACCCATATCATCTAAGATACTGGGATGAGACATTATTCGGAGAACCTTTTTAGCTACTTCTTCCAGAACATCATTTCGGACTTCCAGAAGAATAGAGTCATGGACTTCTCCAAACAGATAGGCTTTACCTCGATACTGCTCAGTAACCATAAGGTCAGTTTCAAGCATAGACATTAACTTCCAATCAGAGCCAAAACCCTGAACCGGGGTGTTAATAGCCATTCGTATGGCTTCATTATATTTGCCCTTATGCTCCCTGCTGTTATCGGGATTGAGAGTTATATTGGGTAAGTGTCTACGTCTACCGGATGGAGATTCAACATACCCATGCTCTTTACATTCTGCTTCTTGCCGTTTATACCAACCCGGTAGACCCACATGGTCAGTGAAGAATTGATTACGAATATCAACACATTCACGCATAGTGAACTCAACATTATAGTCAACCAGAGCATACTGTTTGAATGTCATAGCTGACATACCATATAGGAATCCAAAGTTTACAGCCTTAGCCTTTTGTCTTAGTTTCTTACGGGTATCATCATCGAGAGCATCCCATTCTTCCTGGGATAATCCTGTAACTCTCATAGCTCTCATTGAGTGAATATCCCATCCAAGGTTATAGGCTTTAATAAACAGAGGGTCTTCAGATAACCAACCAGCTATACGAAGTTCAATCTGGCTAAGGTCACATTCCAGAATACTCCAACCCTCTCTGGCTTTTATACATTTACGAATACCGAATGTATAGAGTAGATTCTGTAGGTTCATACCAACAGCAGATGAAGTTCCTTGCCGTTTATTCTGCTGACTCTCTTTACCAGATGCTGTTCTCCCAGTAACTGTCCCGGTCAACTTATATGAAGTAGTAATTCTACCTCTGGTATCTGCAGCTATAATCATTGGTTCTACATAAGTAGACAGAGCTTTTGCAAGACCTCGCCACTCCAGGAGTAGATCAACAAACTCATGCCCTTTAAGGTGAATCAGGGCATCCTCATTAGTTGCTGGTTGACCACTTGGGGTAAAGGCAATTTTTTTATCATTACTCTGGGTTAAACCCATTACATCGAATAGCAGTTTACCTAACTTTGTAGGAGAAGCAAATAGCCGAACATCATATTCACCCTTGATAAGTAGACCAGCTTCCTCCATGGAAGTGCCTAAACAGTCTGTTTTATACTTCTCCAGGTAAGCATACATTTTATGTTCATTTTCTTCAATAAGAGCTTCAATGTTCTTTTTGCATTCTCTGGCCCGGTCACCATCAACAGGCCATCCACGGAGTTCCATCTTTGTAAATAGAGAATCCGCAGGTCTGGTAATGTTAGTGTAAAGTCTTTTTAATCCCGGAGCTTTTTTCAAAGACTTCAGGTATTTAAGATAGAGTAATAATGTTGCCACAGTGTCTCTGGTAGCATATGGAATTAGAACATCCAGGTCTTTGGTCAGTTTATCATTGATATCATAGGTTGGATAACCAAGCTCTGTGGTGATAAGTCTTTTCAACTTCAGCTCTCTATTTTCATCGAGAGCGTGTGCTACATGCATAGTATCCATAAGAATATTGGGGGCCTTGATCGCTTTTCTAAATCTACGTTTACCCCACTGGTATAACCACACCCGGTCAAACTTCCCATTATGCCATATACACCAGGATTCTAGTAGAATTTCCCGGATGATTTCAATAGCTTCTTCCAGGGATTCTCCATCCTGCCAGAAATCATGTTGTAGATGTTGTCTGGAGTAGTAGCAGTCTTCCTCAACATCCAGAGGAACAAACACACCACCAAAGTCAGTATCCCAACAGAATTGTATGCATCGAATGTTTTTGTCAGGAGCATATGGATTCAGACCCTGGGTTTCAACGTCAACAGCTACTATACCTCCAGCAGCTCTGATCTTTTTTTGCATCATTCGTAGACTTTTTAGGGTAGATGCTACTCGAACAGTAGGGTCAAACTTAATAGCTTCTGCATTTACATCAGTGTCAACATCGATGTCATTGTCCATCCATTCCTTAAATCGGACAAGATCAGCATATAATTGCTCCCGGACTTGTACATTGAATTGTGCTGCAAGATGGTGGTCAGTGGCATATATGTAGGCACCCTTACTTTGATCGAAGACCCGGTTGGATTTTAACTCTGCAAATGCTCCCGATTTACCTGTAACAGCAACATATGTGTTTGCCCCGAGACATATAATGTGATTAGGACTTACTGCTTTAATCTCTTCCTGGAGGTATCCACCAGATAGAGGTTCACCTTTAGCAAGAGACTTACCAAAGCCACAAAGCTTTGCATCAGTAGCCTTTGGCTTGACATCTTTTGATGGTCGAACACATTTGATTGCATAAGTGCAATAGACATCAAGGCCCATGCCTTCAAGCTTTGCTTTGATTGCTGCAAGTAGTTTACCGGAGAATGGGACTCCCCATAGGTCATCCTGGATACTTGGTTGCTCAGCCACAATCATTACATCATGATGTTCAACATCATCCAGGTCTTCCATTAAGCAGACATTTTTTGGTGGTTTAATTGGGTTACCTATACCAAACTGACATAGGTTACATTCAGGATTTCTCATAGGTAAACTCCCCTTACGATGAGGGCCACAGCACTTTTAGGTGTTGTGGCCCAGTAGATTCAGCAGTTAGGCTTTAGGGCCTAGTCTTCATCGTCTTCATCATCGATGTTAGGATATTTACCCTTGGTTTTAGCTACTGGCTCAGGCTCAGGCTTAGCTTTGGCCCTGGTCTTGGGTTTGAGGTCTTCATCGTCATCCTCATCCTCAACCGGAGCTGGCTTAGCTTTGGCCCTGGTCTTGGGTTTGAGGTCTTCATCGTCATCCTCATCCTCAACCGGAGCTGGCTTAGCTTTAGCTCTGGTCTTAGGAGCTGGCTCATCATCCTCATCCTCAACCGGAGCAGGTTTGGCCTTAGCTCTGGTCTTAGGAGCAGGAGTCTCATCATCGTCATCATCGACGGGAGCTGGCTTAGCCTTAGCTCTGGTCTTAGGAGCTGGCTCATCGTCATCCTCTTCAGCAATGGCTCTGGTGCGCTTTGCAGCTTTGGCAGCAATAGCATCATCGTCATCCTCTGCAGGAGCATTACCCGATGGTTTTTTGTCTTCTTCATCAAGGTACTTGTCTTCAGCAGAGTCAAGGTCTTCAGAACTGGAGTATTTCCGAACTCTAGTACGAACAACCTGTTGAAGTTCCTGGAGATATTCGATCTCTTCAGCTTCAAGTTCTGAAACGATTTCCATCTTGACCTTGGAGAACTTGTATACTCCATCAGAGGACTGACCAGGTTCTGCAGTGAATCGAACCATTACATGACTGTAGGAATCCAGCTTCTGTTTTTCAACTGCTGCAAGGAAACCTTTCCAGTTCCAGAGACCTGCCTTCGATATGTAGAGCAGTTCGGGCATAAACTTGCCAGCTCGAAGAATAGCAAGCTCACGCTTTTCAACCTTTTCATTCTTTTCCGGGTTGTTGAAGAATGCTTTGCGGAAGTAGACAACCACTCCATAGAATGCTTTTACGGATTCAGTATCCTCGGGGTCGTCTTTTGTCGGTGCTGGAAGGGTGTATCTCTGTTTGTCTTTTTCTACTTTGATCTTACCAAAGCGAAAATCCTCATCCTCAGATATGATAGCAAATACTTGCTCCATTTTCTTTGCAGATGGGATACGTACATTCGGTTCTGTTGCTTCGCTCAATTGATTGCCTCCATGTTATTTCTGTCTTGTTGATGTTTCAACATACTCAGTATACCTCTTGGTAAAGGTAGTTTCAACTGGTACAATTACCAGTTTTTTCTAATGGCCTTTGAATCCAGAATTATCGACCGCACTCTGAATCTACTCCATTCCCCTGATCTAACTATATAAAGTCTCTTAGGGTCTTTTGAATGGAAGTTATCCGGGTCAATTCCAAGTTGTTTACCTTTATAGGTTACTACCAGATGCCCGGTTCCATAATATTCAGCTTTACATTCATACTTTTCATCCTCATTATCTTTATCGACAATGACCACATTTGCAGTAATAGGATGAGTAGACTCCAGTAACTTTTTATGCTCTTTAGATATCATCTGATAAATGCTCTCCAATCTTTTTCAATTTGACTGGCTAGAGCAAAATCAGATTTCAAAGAAGCCATAACTCGCATGTCTACAGTGTTTTGTATGAGCAGATGAACATAGGTGATATTGTTAACCTGACCACCCCTATGGTTTCGACTCATCATTTGTTCATAGTCTTCTGTGTCAAAACTATGGGAGTAGAATATCGTTGTATCGGCAAAGCGCATATCTACACCTTTACTACCGACTGATTCTTTGACAATGAATACAAGGTCATCTTTAGCTGAAGCTATGAGTTCATGCCGAGCTGCTGCTCCATGCACAGACCCATTTAGAATCTTGGGGGTGAATCCAAAACGTTTTTTAATTGCCTCTGCTACAATCTTTTCTTCTTCATTCATTTGAACAACAACTAAAGTAGGATAGTCCCTATTTTCCATGATGTCAAGCAACATAGAAATCTTTTCTGTACCAAGTCTTATTGGTGCTGGTTTTATCTTTGGAGTATCCGGGTCAGGGTCAGGATATACGAATCCACCAGTTATCTGCATCTGCTTTCTAAGCACACTGAATACATGACTGGCTGTGATCTCTACTCCTTCATTCTCCAATTCTTCCAGGTATGCATAATTCTCTTCAGTAATGTCATCGTATACCTTACGGCTTTTAGGGCATAAAGGCAACCTCATAGTTTCATGCACAAATGGTGGTAAATCGACAACATCAGCTTTTTTTAGTAGAATAGCACAGCTTGAAAGGCGTTTTACAAAATCATCCAAATTTTGATAGCCAAGTATAGCCTGTTTAATTGTTGGATGTGGTATAGTATACTTCAGCTTAAATGCTGCGAAGTCACCTTCAAAGATATCTCTCTTACAACAGAACTTAATTTGTGCGTAGACATCAATGGGTCTTTTGATGTAAGCTGTCCCGGTCAGTATAGCCCGGAACTTTGTTCTGGATTTCATTGTTCCGCAGAAAAATCTGGTGACCTTTGCTCCGGGAGTCTTTATGCAGGTGCTTTCATCGAGAATACCAACATCCCATCGGGTGTCCTTCATACATGTATCGACTACTCTGACGATTGTATGAACCTGACCATCAATGACTGTTTTTTCTCGTTTTTTACCAATAAACCAGGAGGATTCATAGTTGACTAAACATATTACAGGCCATCCTTGATTGGACAGCCTAACAGCTTCCTTTATTCCAGCAGAACCTGTATCATGTAGATCGATGAATGCAACCGGAGCTGTGGCCCATTCATGCCAGTTCTCAATCCAAACATGTAGAACTGCAAGGGGAGCTGCAACATATATTAGTAAGACACCACGTTCCCGGATTAAGTATTCTAACCACTTAATGGCAACTCGGGTCTTACCTGTTCCCATCTCCATTAGTAAGGGAACACCTTCATCACTTAACCTTTTGGCTTGGATATAGGCAGTTTTCTGTTTTTTCCACCATGGTAAACAACTCATAACGATATTATACACCAGGAGTGTCAGTGAGACATACTCGTATAATTACCAGGTTTTCCAAAATAGCCTTCCCATCTATAAGTAAGTGGGCTATAATGATAAATACTGAGGTTTACTTGTAATGGCAAAAAGATCAACGATAACAACCGATGTAGATAAAGCAGTAGAATTTCTTCAATACATGTTTGGAGATGAACCCAATGGGTTTATCCAATTATTTAAGTTAAAGCCCGGAGAGGCAAAGCTTAAAGATGAGGAACTTGAAGAACCTGAAGTAAAAAAAGTTAAGTCCCCCGGAATAAATGATACCTATTCAGCTCCTGAAAGGGTAGATTCTGAATGGTGGAGACAGTATTCAACCCTCTACAATATATGGTTTTGTACAGCTACTGGTAAGGCAAAGAAAAGTAGACATACTACTACCAATGCTGTAGATGTTCCTGCCATATGGTTTGACCTAGATGCTTGTAAATACTTTGGTGTCCCGGTCAAAGCCTTTTTAACAGATAACAAGAATACTCTGAATGTATCTGCCTGGGTTGAATCCAGTGAAAATGCACTTCAGGGTTACTACAAGCTAAAAACCATATATAACTTAGATGGTAGTGAAGAGAACTTTAAGAAAGACCTATTAGAGCTGCTATCTAAGATATGCTTATACTTTGGTGGAGATATGGGAGTAGTCTCTCCGGGACGTTTAATGAGACTTCCTGGTAGTCTGAACCTCAAGCCAGAGTATCCAGTGCCTTTCCAGGTTAAAGCCCACTATACCGATAATACTATATCGATGAAAGAGCTTAAAGCTCAATTCAAAGATGTAAACCCAGATACCGTTCCCAAGATTGTTCTATTTGCATTGGAATATATTATTCGTGCATCTGAGTTCTGGAATGAGGGTTCTCGACACCAGATTATGTTAGCACTTGCCGGTACAGTCCGTAAGGGAGGTATTAACAAAGAGGCATGTCTGGGGTTATTCAAAGAGTTATCTAATACACTTGGGGATGATGAATACCGAGAAGCAGATGTCCTATCAACTTATGAGAAGGAAGACATAAAGAAGCTGGCAAGTTTACGGAGTGGATTTGCTGAGATAGCTGACCCAGTTGAAAAAGTTATAGACTTCTGGGTAAAGCTTAAACAGACCTATTGTAAGAAGCTAAAGATTCAATTTGTACCGGAGAATTATGACCCAATCAAAAGTATTGGAGAGGATGGGGCATTCATTGAAAGAGCCACAGAGACCTATTTTAATAGCTCTGATGGCCCGATTGTATACTCCAACTTTGTAGTTCATATAAAAGGTAAGTTGTTCAAAGCTGCCACCCATGATACAGTATGGTTAGCCCAGGTAGTTACAAAGGGGCAACCGGTACAGACCGTTGAGATCAGCACAGCAGCTCATAATACCTGGGCTACATTCTCTAAGATTCCACACCTTCCGACAGGTTTAGCTGTGTACAATACCAAAATATGGAACCATTATGTTGCTTGGTTATCGAGTAACTGTCCTGATGAGAATTATGTTGAAACCCCTTATTATGGGTGGTTAGATGTAGATTCAAAAGAACCCACCATCGTAATTCAAGAACAGGAACATGAAAAGTATATATGGACAAAAGCAAATACCGATACTGCTATGCCCGGAGGTATGCAAAAGGAATTAAGTAAAGATCAGGTAATAAGGTATCTGACTGAATTTGCTAAAAACTATGATGGTTACCATGAAGAAAGATATATATGGCCCGCTTTAGGATGGTTTACAGCAGTACCTTTATCTGCATTTTTTAGGGAAAAGATTAGTGGATTTCCTGCAATGGTCATTTATGGGTTACCAGGTTCTGGTAAAAGTCAGCTTTCAACTAAAGTGCTTTCACCACATTTTGGATGCATAGGCCCAACTGTCTATGATACTTCAACTCCATACTTTATAAAACATCATATGTTATCGAATAACATATGCCCAATGGTGGTAGACAACTTCAAAGAACAGCCTGGTAACAATCAGACCCAAAAAGCTCAAGACCTTATAGGTATTATATCTGCTTCCTGGGATGGTAACATGACAGGTGGAGGTAAGGTTGATGGCTCATTACGTATTGACCGTTTTCAAGCTCCTTTATGTGTTACTGCAGAGCACCTATACAATGAGGAGTCAACTGTTCAGAGAACATTTTCTATATTGATAAACCATAATTGGACTAACTACATGAAAGGTGTGTCTGAGGAAGAAAGACTTGAACACCAGAAAAAAGTTGCTTGGTTACATGATAAGAAACGATCTGGTTATCTGGGAACAATAATTCTAAACTGGATTATTGAGAATCTTGATGAAGCTCTGGATATAATAGATCAATGCATGGTAAAGCTGCGTAAAGAATGTGCTAAGTCCTCTACTGTAGAACGTAAGAGAGATGGATTCTCCGGGCCACTAGCAGGGTTGTATCTACTAAAACGTATTTATAATCACTATGGTCTTAAATTTCCTGTCAGAACAAGTGAGTTCTTACCATTGATTATGGAAGCAGACCCGGAAGCTAAAAAGGTTAGTCATGGTAGTTCTGCTTTGAAAGAGCTATTCAAGGCTACTGATACTGTTATATCACTTAACCTCAGACGTAGAACTCCACTGATTGGGAGTGTCTATGTAATTGACCCTCATGAAAAGAGATATGCTTACTTCGATATAAACAGGTGGAGATCAGAAATAAAGTTCCTTATGACCGGGACATCCTCTGCTTCTCTAACGAATGACACAGCATTCTACAATCTACTTCAGGACTGTCTAACTTCGGATGAGGAAACACCTATTGTAGACTTTCCAAAGAATCATCCGATATTCAAGCAAATGTGTGTTAAACTTGATTTAGGGAAAGTTGCTAAAAAGTATAGAGTGAATACCCATCAGTGGGAGGATATAGAGACCCAATATGGCGAATAAAAGAGACCAACCAACATCATTAGTTGATGATGATTTCGAGATACCGGAAGACTTACTGAAACCCCGTAAAAGGATTACAGTCCGGGAACCCAAGTCTACCATACCATCCATGGATGAAACACTTTATGAGACCTATGGATTGCGCCCGGCATTGCCTTTTAAGACCAAAGTTGAGAGCTTACACTTGGTATATCGATTAACCCCGATAGAGATTGGTGAGCTGCTTAATGCTACCTCTGGTCAAGTTCTTGATATGCTGGAAGAGCTTCAGAATGATTGGCGTAAGCTTGGTAAGCCACTGACTGTAGAAGAACGAGAGCTGCAGAGAGGTCGGTATATTGCAGAATTGGACAAGACCATCCAGCAGATCGATAATGAAGTAGCCAATGGTCAAAGTGACTCCCGGAGCTTAACTCTCAAGATGAATGCCATGGAGAGGAGAGCTTCATTATTGGGTCTTGCCCTTGATAAGTCTGAGAAGCTTAAAGAGGATAATACAGAGGAGTCCCTGGAGGATGAAGTTCAGAGGATTCTAAAAGACATACCACCAGATGACCTTGAGCAAATGATGGCATGTCTTGATACTTGTGCTGTAGCTCAGATCAGTGGGTTGACATCATCGTCACCAGTGCCAAACTCTACAGTGCCCTCTGCTCCCTCAGTAGGGATACCCGGAAAAGGGAATGAACCTGGTATAGTGTTAGATCGCTGGGGATTAGACTGACTATCCGTAATTACCTGGTCTTTCACTTCAGAAACAACTTTAAGGAGTGCTGATATACAATCCTCGGCACTCCTTAACTGCCCGGCTGTATTCATCGTTCCTGCTATCTCATGAAAGTTTCTACTACTACCAATGGATTGTAGACCTACAATTAGAGCTGCTTGCACATAACAAATAGAGAAGTCTGCTGGTAAAGCCAGTTCCCTAATTACTTCATCTTTCATTTATTACTTAACCTCCGCAATGTTTTATTGAAGCTATCTATAAGAGTTTTTGTTCTCCCAGATCGGGACTTTGGGAATAGAATACTCTCAAATACATCCTGGGAAAAGTCATTCCATTCAATGTTAAAACAGGCTAGTTCTATAGCCTTGGTATTAATAAGTTGAAGCACCTGGGGATTATCTGGTAAATCCTCCAGGTGCTTCTTGACCTCTGTTATAAGTTTTGGGCCTTTCAGTGCATACTGTTGGACGCAAAATTCCTGGGCTTCTGTATAAGTAACACACTTAGGAGAAACCCATATAGGTAGAAGTCGTTGTTCCACGTTACTACTAGCCATTCTTTATGCTCACGTCACTGCCTTTTATAGCTTGTACGGTAACATTACCACCGATAGCTGTAAATCCAGCTATAAGACCAACCAGGGCTGTCATTGTGATGCCCTGAGCATCCCAGGTGCCAACTGGGTATACTACCTTGAATACAAATGCCAGAACCATAGCAGCAACCATGGCAATAACGATAGATGTACTACCATTAGTGCTGGTGGTCAGCAGGGACTTTATTATCGGAACTATCACATACTTTACAGTTGCAGCTATCATAGCCAGCATTGGCAGATACTCTGGTTTGACCCAACTTTTTAGGACTTCTTCCATTGTTATTCTCCCTTCTTAAAAGATTCGTAGACCATTAACTCTTTAGATGTATAGAGTGATCTATAGGAACTCTCCGGGAAACTCAAGTTATCAACTGGGCAAGGCAAGCATACTGCTATTATACCCTTAGTCCGAAGAGCAAACTTGGCAACATCAATGTATTGGTTTAGAGTAGTTAAGTCTGAGCCATGGCTCTGAACTACTACTAGATTAGCACATTTTCTATTCAGTACCTCGAGTACCTTGGGCACTGGCATTATCATGGGGACTACTCTTCTCATCGAATTATAGACTGCCAGGCTATCCAGAAACTTCATAATAGTGCCATCTTGAAGTGGAAAGTCTGATAATGGGTTAGTAACATGGCTATCTACGGCTAATATCGATACATCCTGATTTCCACGTTCTATAAGACCTAAAGCCATACTAATGGTAGACCTGCCTTGACCACAATTAAGGTCAAGTATTACACCATTGTCTGGAACTTTAGTTGTCAAAAATGCCAACATCTCACACACATCTTGTGAAATGTTACCACTTACCCGATTTAAGAAAGCTGAGTTAATCATACTGGTTATTATACCCCAATGTTATTTAATCGTCTAGCTCTAAGGCAACTAGATCAATAGTAGGTTTAGCTTTTACTGGTGTTTCACCAATACCAGATATCTTATCAAGTCTTGGTAGACTTCTGAGAATGTTTCCTCCATAGGACTTCTTTAATGCCCGACTATCCAGGAGAACAAATAGACCACTGTCTGTGATAGATCGAATTAACCTACCAAAAGCCTGTCTCACATCGAATATCATTAAAGGCATGGAGTAACTACTGAATGAGTTGATACCATTACTATCGAGTAGGTCACACTTAGCCTTGAACATAGGCTCTGAGGGCACCCGGAAAGGGGCCTTGACCAGGACAACACAGCTCAGGGTAGCTCCGGGGATATCAACCCCTGTAAAGAAGCTCCTGGTAGCAAATAGGCAGGAGTTCTCATCCTCGGAGAACATTGTTATCAGAGCACCTTTTTGAGCTTGACCCTGCATATAGCAAGTATAAGGAACTCTTTCCCGGAGAGCATCACAAACCTGCCTCATATGGCTCATATTAGTAAATAGAACCATGGTTCTGCCATGCATATAGTCGATTATACTGGTGATCTCATCGATGACAGCATCCAGGTATTCATCTTTGTCCGGGTTTGGGAGATGAGTTGGGAAGTATCCCACAACTTGCTTTGCAAAGTCAAAAGGACTATCTCCCACAAACTCTACTGCATTGGAGGGTAAACCCAATTCCCGTTTCATAAATCCAAAGGAACCATTAATTTTCATGGTAGCTGACATCATTATTGTAGCTGGAACCTTATCGAGAATAAGACCACTCATTAATGGCCCGACATCTATAGGCTTCAGGTTCAGTATACCATGGGGTTCTCTTTTGTAGTTATAGCCAGTCTCCAGGAATGCAAGCCAGTTCTCTTCATACTCTTCCTCAACAGCATCCCCATATACGACTTTAAGATCGTGCATAAGCTTAGCTATCTTTTCTTTACAGGTCTCCAGGGCAACTGTTTTAGGGTCTCCAGCAGGAGCATCTACTTGGTCACCAATAAAGTTAAAGTCTGTTTTTAACTGACTTATAAGAAGCTGTGAAACCTGTTTTGATTCCTCTACCAAACTTTTAGGAATCTGCTTTAGATTAGTGTTGACCTCAAGGACTGAATCAAATGGAGCAAACAAAGCCTTTTCCATTTCCTGGTAAGGTTCTACTCTACCGAGACCTGTAAGATTGGCCTTGTTCAGAATCTTATTAACCAGTCGAATACCCCTGGATATAGTAGTGGGCTTTATCGAAGTACCCCAGGCATCCTGAGCCTTTTCTGGGAGGGAGTGTGCTTCATCCACGATTAGCATATCATAGGCCCCTAGAAGCAAGCCAGCACCCATATAGGCATCAAGTAGCAGGAACGTATGGTTTGTCACTACAATCTGAGAGTTCATGAACTTGGTAGCAGCTTTGTAAGCAAAGCATTCACTTGGGCCTTTTTTACCTTTACCATAATATGGACAAGACTCTTTTCCACAATCCTCATCACAGGAAACAGTTCTCCACTCCTTTGCTTCAAACTCAAATGGCACAGAAGCAATGTCTCCGGTGTCCGATATAAATTGACCATTAACAAAGTCATTGACTCTTTGCTTCCTGGCCCATCTGACTATCTCAGTAGTATCGTCAATCTCATCCTCATTGATTTTGTCCCGACAAACATAGTTGCCCCGGCCCTTTGCAACAGCATAGGTGAATGTGAATCCAGCTTGCTTACATGCGTTGAACAATAGTGGAAGGTCTTTATCGATATACTGATCTTGGAGGGTAAGAGTTTCTGTAGATATAATAACTCTACCTCCATGTTCCATTACTTTTTTGATTGCCGGTACCAATACAGCAAAGGATTTTCCAAAGCCAGTTGGAGCTTCAACTATAACTGGTTTGCTCTCCAGGTAGGCATTGAATATGGCTTCAGACAGTTCCGGTTGTCCCTTTCTAGGGGAGAATCCTTCTTTGACACTTGGTATTATCTTGTCAAAAAAGGTTTGCACTGATGGGGTCATAGGGTATCTCCTTCAACGATATGCTAATGACAGTATACCCGATGGATAGATGGCTGTCTGCTGTTAAAATTACCTGTTTTTAAGGAGGCAGATTTCTCTGCCCCCGGTATTACTTTTTCTTGCAGGGAGTTGAACCAGCTTCTCCCCATATCTTTCCACTCTGTTCATTGAAGTGTTGGGCAAGATCACAGTCTTTACAATGTGATACTCTACCACCATACCCAATAATGAATGGACTCATCCTGTGCCCCTGGTCGGTACACTCTTTATGTGCTTTATTGCGGAGAGCTGTTTTACTGAGCATTAGAGATCATCGAAGACAATAGGAATGATTGTCTTAACCTCCGCAAGTAGAGGAACCATGAGTTCCTGCATTTGAGGATGGGCTGTAGCTGCTGCTCTCTGGGAGAATATATGTCTCCACTCTTGGAAGTCAGCTTTCCAACCGATCTCTGTTTTGGTGCATGTAGGCAGACAACATCTGGCTATCTGTGGTTTGAATCCCAGGGATATGTAGAAGTTATACTCTTCTTCATCAGCCATTCTGCCCTCTTTGAATCTTTCAAAGGCATTTACATTGGCTTTGATTTCATCCGGGCAGATAACTTTTATCCCGGAGTTCCCATAGTTACAGTATCGAGTAGATTCCTGAGCAAATTCACAGAGTCGATGTCTGACCATTTCATGGGTAACACCACGGTCACAGATGAACTCAACGTGCATCTCACCAAATCCCAGCATAGCATTGTGCTTCAGCTTTACCAGACTGGTTATTCGCTGAATGTAGCTGTCTTCAGTGATCTTGTCTTCGGACTTGTAGCATCTACGTGCTTCACGTTCAATGTACTTGAGTTCCTGAATACCCATCTCCAGGGTATCTGGTCTCACTATTCGATAACTAGGTTGAATGATCTCCATTAAATATGTATCCCTTCGTTTCTGTTTAGACTGATAGCGATAGCACGATTACACTTGCTACCTGGTTTGTTGTCGTTGACTAAGATACGGACTCCCACAGGTAAATCCATTAGTAACTTAGTAAAAGGTATCCCGAAGTGAAATAACTGAGCTAAAGTGGCCCCTCTTAATCTTGAG
>Ga0172381_10000628_pt1 | contig 42854 bp, 77 predicted proteins | sample Leawel6488metaG_FD_119754 | JGI IMG/M metagenome (GOLD analysis project Ga0172381, IMG submission 119754) | Leachate microbial communities from a municipal landfill in Southern Ontario, Canada - Leachate well 64-88 metaG | ecosystem: Engineered > Solid waste > Landfill > Unclassified | place... | reverse complement strand
GCAAATATGGCAATTCATCTTTTTTTCGTAGTAGCTTATGTAGTTTTCCACAAATGGAAGATTATCTATGTAATACATGTATATCAGCGTAGGCTCAATTCCCCATTCTTTCATACGCAAATGTCACGCGATGGAATCAGCACCGCATGAAAAATGCAAAACATGCTTTCTCTCTTTTATCCGCGGGATGTTTTCCTGTATTTGGGATTCTATTTCTGCATTCATGGTTTGAGTATCTCACAATTCGCACTTTTTTGCAAGTCGGCTGGTTTGTCTGTTTTTAGTTTATCCCACTCTTCCACCGCTAGACAAATAGCGCGGCTCCATCCTACCCCTAACTTTTTCAGTCTAGCCTCGGTAAGATCGGATAAATATACTGATCGGCGCATGATATCTCCTTTAGATGTAAAAAGCCCCACCGAAGCGGGGCTACTACTTAGTATTTCGACGGCCTCAAGACGACCATCTCGGCGTCAGGGCCAAGCCCATTCAGTGGAAGGCCCTTGTCAGCCTGTCCGTAGACGCGCACCAGCATCTTCATGGCATCGGATCGGCTGATCCTCCGAGCGGACAAGTCCCAGTCACCCCGCGCGGTAAGAAATTCGTCCAGCTTTTTCCGGGTAGAAAAGGCTACCGCGTTCTTTGTGTTGGCGAAACCGTGTCCGGGGTTCTCGCATTTTGCTGTCCAGTCATACATCGCGTATACCATCTTAATCTCCTGCGCTTACCCTATCGGGTAGCAATCTTGGATCGGCTGTCTTACTGCAACCATGAGTACAGTATAGCACAGTGTGATTACGCTGTCAAGAAAATTATCTATAATTCGGAAATATTTTATTTGCTTATATTTACTCCCATATCTCCATTATATCCAATAGTGAATAATTATTCAAGGCTGTGGAGAAGAGAATACTTCAGGATATCTTTTTCTTAATCCTGGATATACATCTATTCCGTGTCTCATTATAGCAATTTTGTCATAAAGCGTATTCTCTTTTATTTCTATGGCTGTAATAACCTCTTCAAGTTCTTCCCACGAATATTCATCATACATTCTTCCTATATCAGTTGTTTCTATGATTTTCAACCTTCGGTCTAACTCTTTTCTATCCATCTTATCCACCTATCCCATCAAGTGCAATCTCGTAATCCGAGAATAGCGCCATAATCCGTCCATCTATCTCCAAGATATACGTACCTTGAGTCGCGGTAGTCTTATACCCTCGGATAAACTTCCCTTTCTTTCCGGCATGCTCGCCTTGGATTATTCGGTAATATATCTCATTCATCTAAAACCTCCAATATCTATATTCCGTCCCATCCCTCTATTCTGTCGGCATGTGCGCTAATCTGATTCCCTTCTTTCCAGGTCATTCTTGACTGCCATTCGCCACGGATAACTATCCCGTAGGACGCTTTACACTTCTGGCACCAATGTTCCTCGCCTTCATCGGTTGATATGTCCATCATGGGAGAGCCGCAAAACTTGCAAATCACTTCTTTATTTCTCCTACTTGACGTTTGTATTCTCCGGCTATCTGGGCCATCAAGTAATGACGATCTTCTTTCCTGGCCTGTTTTTTTACCTTCTTACGCTTCCTGCCCGTGATTACATTGCAAAGCATATCGAGTATGGCCCTAGAATGAGTCGCCGGAACCTTTCTACCGATCATTTGTTTTTCATCTCAAGCGCTTCTATCCAAGAGCGCAATTCGGCTATTTCAAGGCTTAGGTCTTTCTTTGGATGATCTTCTAGCCATTGTGCTGCTAGATTTTTTGCATTATCTGTTCCATTACATGGATATATAGGACAGTCTGGACATGGTATATCAGCACATGGACAGTTGTCCTTGCTACTTTGTAATATCTTTGTTATTATTTCCCGTTTTTTCATTCTATTACCCATCATATCCCCCTTTAGTCTATTCTCTTCAGCTCTTCCGCATAGGCTCCATGGCGTTCCCATGATGGGAAAGCGGGCCTATCACCTATCAAAATGCTATGTCCTACGTGCTGGAACCCTGGGAAGGCGTGAGGTAAAAGCTCGGGAACGATGTCGCCGCGAACATTGATATTATACAAGTTATCAAATCGTGCCTTGACACTTTTTGAAGGCATCCAACAAACGTCGGGCGCTCCGAAGGTGAAAGTCCGAATAATTGGCCCAAGATTATCCTGGAACCATACCCATTCATGGAATAATGTTGCAATCGCGCCTCCGTAGGAATATCCGATACACTCGATATCGGTTAAGCCGTCGAATAGCTGTTTATTCGCATCGATGAACGACTTGAAAGCCTTTCCAAACCCACCATGTACGCGCCACGGCTCAGGCTCATTTTTGTAGAGCTTTGGCAAAAAATCGATATCGGTTAGGACTTGCGTAGCGGTGTAGGTATACTGGAAAAATACGCACGCAAGATTGCCAGTTCTTATAACCTTAAATCTTACTCCTCCTTCGGAGCCTCGCCAATCTTGTTCGATACATTCCTGGAAACGTTCATACAAAGTCATAATTCTCCTTACAATAAGCCGGTTACGCTTTCCGGCGTCTTTCGACCGCATATTGGATTTCACGACCTTTGCGCGTGGCCTGGCCGTTCTCCGAGATTGCCGACCATGAGCGAGAGCCGAATCGCTCATCATGGGTTAGCCTTCGGGGCTGGTTGCTTTCTCTCACCTCACGTTTAAGAGGCTATAGCACGATCCAGGAATCGAACCCGGTCTATCTTGATTACAAGTCAAGCGCTTTCCCATCTAAGCTAATCGTGCAAGCGAGGGCATCTCCCCGCTAGGCTCAAGTATGTGAGCGCATCCAACGGCTAACTCGCCGTTGGCACCTAAACCCATCATAGACGGGTTATTTTTTACCTGCTCCCGCTCCTGCTCCCGCTCCTGCTCCCGCTCCCGCTCCTGCTCCCGCTCCCGCTCCTGCTCCCGCTCCTGCTCCCGCTCCTGCTCCCGCTCCCGCTCCAGCTCCCGCTCCTGCTCCCGCTCCTGCTCCCGCTCCAGCTCCCGCTCCCGCTCCCGCTCCAGCTCCTGCTCCCGCTCCAGCTCCCGCTCCCGCTCCAGCTCCAGCTCCCGCTCCCGCTCCCGCTCCCGCTCCAGCTCCAGCTCCCGCTCCTGCTCCCGCTCCCGCTCCAGCTCCAGCTCCATTCATATCCAACTTTATAAACTGCCGCGTTCATTTTTGCTTGTCGGGAATGATACCTATTTCGGTGATATCTATAACCGCTCCCCAATTAATTCCAACGGAGTTTTTATAAAGTTCAACCTCGGAAAATGTTGATTTTTCAAGGGCATCCTGTAAACGGCCATCGTCGGCTATCCATGCGGCCTTTTCGAGTACCGCACATGATTCGCCGATAAGTTCAGAAACAACCCCAGTATAATGATGCGTTACAGACCGGATGAACACGTTTTTTTTATACCAGCGGCTAAACGGATTTACCTTAAAATCCGATCCGATCAGTTCTTTAATTTCCTTAAGTGACAACTCCACATTTCCCCCCTTTTGCGTATCCCTACGCTCTCTTGCCCTTCTTGTATCCCTTGAAAGCCGCTTTTACGTCCTTCTTGAAATACAAATGGAAATGATGCCCATCGCCACGGATAAAGTCCTGGTACCCGTATCCAGCCATCTTACGGCGCGCCGTCGTGTCGGAAACCCCGTAAATCGAGCAAATCTCAGATAGTGTCATTAGTACTCCTTGTCCATGGCGTTCATTATGCGCCTAATTCTCGCATTTGTCAAGGTTTAACAATCCTAGGTCTTCTGCCCTATGACTTTTTTTTGCTTCCGGCAAAACTGTAGCCATGACGGCCTTAAGCGCATCATCGGCATCATCGATAGTCAGTGTGCAAAGATGGGCGAGCATCTGACGCACTAGCCGCGAATCAGCCTTAAACCTTGACCCTCCGCACCACATTGGGAAACATGAAAAATCAAGGTCTGCGCCCTGGAGGTTTGCGTCCTGGAGGTCTGCGCCCTGGAGGGCTGCGCCCTGGAGGTTTGCGTCCTGGAGGTCTGCGCCCTGGAGGGCTGCGCCCCGGAGGTTTGCGCCCCGGAGGTTTGCGTCCTGGAGGGCTGCGCCCCGGAGGTTTGCGCCCCGGAGGTTTGCGCCCTGGAGGTATGCGCCCTGGAGGTTTGCGTCCTGGAGGTTTGCGTCCTGGAGGTTTGCGCCCTGGAGGTTTGCGTCCTGGAGGTTTGCGTCCTGGAGGTCTGCGTCCCGGAGGTCTGCGCCCTGGAGGTTTGCGTCCTGGAGGTCTGCGTCCCGGAGGTCTGCGCCCTGGAGGTATGCGCGCTCACCATCTTTATCGCCGTTGATCCATTGCTTATGTTTCTTGACAATTTCAGTATAATCCATTTCGTCCCCCTTATCCCGTTAAGTATATCCGATTTGGCGTTCATGTCAAGATAATTAGCTGCTTATTTTTAAATGGCGCTCAATGTAAAATCCTAACTCTATCAGGTTGTCAGATAAGCAATAAGCTAAAATCTCTTCAAGTACCTGTTGATTGTATTTTATCTCACGCTTTCGGTTGTCTTCCATCCATGCGAACTCTGGAACATTTTCTTGCATCCATCGGGCATAGGGCATTGGATTATCATGATGAAACTCGGAGTAATGATGCTTCATGCATTGTGTATGCGCGCATGGAGGATAGAACCGCAAAGCGCTATTGGCCCCTACTGTGAAAAAATGAGAGGATTGTAATGGCCCTGAATGTTCAGAATGATACATCACACAAGAATGATCCCGGCGACGTATCGCGGCGTTGAACTCTTGCTGAACCTTCGCTATCGTCAGCTTTCTCACCTTGCGCTGCTTTTTTGGGAAGCGTAGGCCGATGGTTAGGTCGGTTCTATTTTTCTTCATATAACCCATAGCCATATCATAAATGTTATAAATATAAAAATAGTTGACATAGTAAATATTAATCCAATTATGCCACCGGTTTTATCAGACAACGGTATTTTATCTTTTATCCATCCCAATAATATACATCCTAATATAAGCCATATAATTCCTTCTGTTATTAAAAGCTTTACAATTATTTCCATGGCTGATCTACCTCCTTGAATCTCATCTTAGCCCGCGTGAATGCTAGTGAAATATCTCCCGTAGGCCCGTTGCGCTGCTTGGCTAGAATAAAAGTAATCTTTTTAATCTCGCCAGCATCGTCAACGTTTCCTTGATCCCATAGAAAAGCTATCCCGTCCGCATCCTGCTCTATTGCCCCGGATTCGCGGATATTCGCCATTGTAGGCCGTTTCCCTTCAGCGTCCCGTGTAACTTGCGAAAGAGCTATGATGGGAATATTCAATTCTCGGGAAAGACCTTTCATCGAGCGCGAAATATCGGCTATCTGTTCATGGCGCGGTAATGATTGGTTATCGCTTGTAATCAATCCGATATAGTCCACGAAAATGATATCTATCTTTTCCTTGCGCCTAAGTTTTCTAGCCTCAGATATCAATTCAGTTTTACGGATGTTTGGCTTGTCATTTATGAATAGTCCTAATTCCGCGATCCGTCCAGATTCCGAACATATCGAGTCTAAATCGTTCGCCGAAAGGAAGCCTGAGCGAATGCGCGAATGGTCAACGTTCGCAACATTCGACATGATGCGCTTGACTAAGCTTGTATCGCTCATTTCAGCCGAAAATAGCGCTACTTTTTTGTTCGCACATATAGCAGCCGTGGCGCATACCAGCATCAAGGCGGTTTTACCAGTCGAGGGCCTTGCCCCTATCACATAGTATTCAGGCTGCCATCCGTTTGTCATGCTGTCCAGAGTAGGGAATCCGGTAGGAACTCCCGATAGTGCCCCTTTCAGCTCATGCGCTTTTTCAATCTCCGTTACCGTGCGCGGGATTATTTGCGAAACGTGCTTGTATCCTGATTCGTCGTTCTCGGACATATCCGTCAAAGTTGACTCAATGTACTCAATAATTTCCGATGATTTTTTACCATCTCGAATTAAGTTTGACGTTCCCCTATCCATTGAAATGATTCGGCGTAATGTTGCAAGCTCCTTTAAGTCCTCAAAATAGTTCTTTTCGTTCCCGAATGTAATATGATCGGTCAAAGATGCAATGTATACCGCTTTGTTTGGCAAGCGCAATTGAATCTCGGCCAGAGAAGCGCGGCTACCTCTTGATATTGCCATTTCTATCTCATGCCATATTTCAAGGTTGTCAGGATCGGAGAATAGCGATGCAGTTACGCGATAATCTTCCAGCACGCGATTGTCGAAGAGGATACAACCTAAAAGTGCGCGTTCGGTTGCCGGTTTAGTTAGTTCCATTCTTCCACTTCATACCATGTAGAATTATCAACTCTATGCCATTCATTGCCACTGGTTTTTACAGTTGAAAAAAACCTTTTATTACATTTTAAGCAAACTGCCTTAAAACATTTATCAGCTTTGCATGTAACATCACAATATTCATGCTCGCATTCGCTCATATATCCCCCTTAGATAGTTCCATTTATCCCGTCACCTCGCCGAGGATGGCCTTGATTGGACAGCATGGATCATCGCATATATCATTTTCGCTGCACTGGCATTTGCAAAAAGCCTCCGCCGCGTCGCGTCTGCCCTGGGCGCGCTGGGCGGCATCGCGGGCTTTGATAAGCTTAGTGGTATCAGAGGTGATATTGTCGTCCTCTACCGCCAGTATAAAATCATCTTCGCTCATTGTGCCAACACTCCACGCTGACCACGCGCGAGTACATGCGTAAAGATCGTCTAGCAGTTCGGTTGCGAAGTCTTCCGCGCCCTCCCGCGCCTTGTCCTGGCCGCTGGGCTTGGCGGGCTGCGCTTGTTCGTATGTCAACGCAAAAATATCAGGCTTGCATGGATAAAACTCTCCTTTAACGCCCTTTATGATGTAATCGCCAAAAGATGCTACCACCTGGCCTTCAAGGGTTTTGATGATGAGTATTCCATTTTCTTCGTTAATCGGTAGTTCTCCATCCCAATATGCAGCGGGGCAAAAGGCCGACACCTCAGCCTCATTGCTTCCCGTCCATTGCATCGCCTCAATTATCACGGGCTTTTTTCTGTACTCCATTCTCTACTCCTTCCCCGATGGGGTGATGGGCGGCTTACGACACACTTTCCAATTTACGCGACATGAATCAATTCTCCATGCTCGCCAAAAGGAAACAGTTATTCCCGGATGGCTATTATCGTAGTAAATTCCAAATCCTCTTGAATGCTTTAGCTTGTATATGCGGATTATCCAACCAAGGCAGTGAAGCCCAATTCCGTCCCGATACAGATGAAAAGGCTTTGCAAGTATACGCGCTCGATCTTCATCCATGCTTCATCTCCCCCTTCGCGGCGGACAGGCGGGACAGGGCGGTTTCATCCTCGAAGTATTCGCAGGCTGCTTGTTTGCTATCGCGGACGTTATCTTCGCGGGCATCATTACGTCCTGCGCAATAACCGGACTCGAAATCATCCCATCTTTGCGCCCGTACCGTCTCGGCGTCATCGGGGAGCGGGGCTTGGCGGTCTATCGCTTGCTTTACGCAGTACTGCGCCGTTCCCGGTATAGGATCAACTAGGCCGCATTCCCGCAAAGCGTCTTTTAAATTCCATTCGCCAAATCGTTTTCCGCTTATCTTCTCGCTCATATATCCCCCTTAGACATATCGGCTAAGATTATCACACACGCGCTCAAGGTCATCAATATCATCATCTTTTCCCTCAAGCATCTCTTCTATTTTATCTTGGATGGCTCTCAACTCATCTCGGTTTTTCCCAAGTTTTATAATAACTAAGTTAAGCCGCTTCACTGCCTGTGCCATTCCCGTTATCTTCATTTCGCCCCCCCCCTTACTCATCATAGCATGGATTCCTGGAAATGCAAGAACTATTTTGCAGCATCATCTTTTTTCAAACAATATGTTTTTCCATCATGATATTGTAACCATATAATTGTTCCATCATCGTATGTTTTTACCCTGGGAGCATTATTTTTTATTTCCAGCATCAATATTTTTTGATTCGCTATTTGCAATAGTTCAAATAATACAAAACCAAAAATACAACTAATCACCCACAAAATAACAAAACACCAAGTTATTACAGTCATCTGTTTTCTCCTTTCGCATCGCAGTCAGAATTGACGCAATTCCCACCATAGAGCCTCGCCTTACACTTTGGGCAGAGCTTGACGGGTTCTTTCACTACCGGCTTGATTCCGTCGCGCCTAAGCCAATTTTTGATAGTTGCATAGTCTGAAACATAACGCTTGTTGGGATGCTCTTTTTTGTATCCATCCAAAGAATCGATGAACCGTTGATAATCTTTCGGGAATTGATCTTTCAATGTGATATATTCGTTTTCTTCTAGGTATACTTTTTGAAACTCTCCAAAGAACTCCCATTTACCTTTTTCAGATTCTGAGTGCGTAGAGGCTTTAGCCTCGCTCTTCTCTTCCCTCTCCTTACCTATACTACCCTTACCTAACCTAACCTGGGTTAACCTGGTTGCCACTTGGTTGTCATTTGGTATACCGGAAATCGTATAAGCCCCGTTTCCCTTGACGGATAAAAGAGCCTTTTCGTCTGAATAAACTGTTCCCTTGTAACGATCTTGACGTATTAAGTTATGCATAAGCCAATGTTTAATTACGACTATTCCTCCTTCAAAAACGATAAGAAACCGCTTTGCGATAAGTATTTTTAGATCATCGTCCGAAGCGCGAATTATTCCTAGTATTTTTCGGGCGTTATTTAGGAATCCGTCATCGTCAGCCCTCATCCCAAGATGGAAATAGAGGGCCTGAGCTGATAAAGGCATTTCTAGGAACTCGTCTGAATCAATAATCGTTTTAGCAAACATGCGACGCTCGGCCAATTAGAATATCTCCCGTGCAATTGCGATAGTATCGGCCAAAAGTCCTTGATCCTCGATAATATCCAAGGCCATGGCACCTGAGTTTTCAGCACGCTGTTTAGCATTTATATGCAACCTGTAATAGACTTCCTGATATAGCCTATTCCAAGTCCCGGAATAATCGCCTGATTCGTTCGCAGCTTTGTTTACGATCCGGCGTAATTCGTCGCGAGTAACAAGTGGAGGAGCTATCTGTTTTACTTCTTCTTTTTTGGGTATAGAAATAAGAAAAGGGATTATCTGTTTTATCGTTTCCGCCACAATAGATGATATTTCAATAGCGGTCATTTGACCGGTCTTTTGACCGGATACCATGTTACGTTTAGGAAGCCTTGAAACAAGTTCAAGAGCATCCGCGTCAGACAAAGCAGCCCCGCCAGTATAGATCCTAGTTGGCCATAGTTTTTTAGCTTCACGCCTTACTGTTTTTTCTCCACATCCGGCAATTTCTGCTACTTTTGCAAGTGTCATACTTTCTCCCAAATAAAAAGACCGGGTGCGCTGCCACGCGAAACCCGGTCTAGAAGGGGAACATAAATGCTCCGATATACTGGCAGTTATATCGCAACATTCACTACATGATAAGTTATCACGGATTCGTGATTATTACAAGTAGCCCGCAAGAGCGAGCGCATCGGCGTAGGGTATCGAGTAGATTTCGCAAGAATTATCATATATCACCTCCGAATAATTCTTGCGGTGTTGCAGAAACGCGCGGTTCGTCAAAGAGTCTCGGCTGTAGGTAAGCGGTTTTGATGCGTCGGCAGGCGATGTCGAAGTATTTTTCGCAAATCTCGATGCCGATAAACTTTCGGCCGAGGTTCGCGCAGGCGACGCCGGTCGTGCCCGAGCCCATGAAGGGGTCGAGGATGGTTTCGCCTATGTCGGTTGATTTATTTACAAGCCATTGGATAAAAGGCAAAGGCTTCACGCAAGGATGATCGAAATGTTCGCGGCGGTCTGATAGTCCAGTGACGGATGAGGCCGATTTGTTCGGTCTCGGTTCTTTGCCATAATAAATAATTAAATGTGAAAGGCAAAAGCCCCATTTACCAAATCCAGTACCAGCAGGATTAAACCATACTCCGATGTCGTCCGGTTTTGGATAAAGCCATGCGTTTTTATTTCCTGGTGTTAGAGCAACTCGCCAGCCTCGCGCGATACAAGCCTTGATCGTTTCAACGGCGACCGTCTGTATATATTCTGGACTGTCCTCGAATCCTTCATATTCAAACCCGACACCATACGGCGGGTCAGTAACGCAGGCGTCAACCTTCCCAAGCGTCGGTAGGATTTTCAGGCAGTCCCCGCAATACAATGTCGTATCTCCGATATGCTCAACTCTCATAGATGCCCATGCCTTTGGATAAACTGCATGCATGCATCGCGTGTCTTGTTCTTTGCATCAAGTTCAGGATGAATCCATCGCCTGCAATCATCTTCCTCATTGACAGACCGCGGCAACCTATCGCAGTTTTTACATTGCATCTGAAAACGATGCAAGCCCATACACCGTCCGATGAGAGTGCCAATACCTGTTGTCATTTTATCTCCTCTTGTTCCATAGGACATCCCCAGTCCATCGCCAACTCATAGCACGTAGGGATGAGAATATCTCGCATTTCCTTATCAGTAGCGCGCGCGATGCTTTTCGGCTCGATAACAGTATGCCCATTAGCCGTTAATGTTGCGCATTCGTAACCGTGCATCGAAACCGAATACATTTTTACATACCGTTTCATCAAGTCTGGCGATGTTTCTTTCCACATGGCAAGAATAGCAACCAGCTTATGGAAGAGCCTATTCTCTTGGCTTGTTTTCCACTTCTGGCCGTTAGGATTAAGTTCGATGCCACAATTAGGACAGGTCATTATTTCCTTTTATGCGAGCATTATTTCTTTGCATTTCTCGATTGCCAATTCCAACCGAGACGCAAGAGCCGAAATCTTTTCTTCATCGCGCTTGATGTGAAGAATTAGAAGCTGTTTCCCTTCATCGACGAATCGAGAATCATAGCTGCATAAATCCCACCATTCTCGCCCTGATATCCAGAGATTACCTTGAACCTGATAAAGATATGTTTCTTCAAGCTCCGTAGGTTCATTTCGATACTTAATGTGCGTTTTAGACTTCGGCGCTTTCCCTTCATATCCACCTGATTCTCCGATCAACCCATCGGGAGAGCATCCAATCCAATCAGAATGCTCTATGAATCCGACTTGATTGACAAGGTTTTGCGTTTCCATTTCGTAGGCTGCACGTGCTTCAGGTTCAACCAAGATACCACGTTTCATATCTCTTGACGGATACTCGATATCGTCTTCGTCAGGGATCGCCATTCTTTCGGCTGCTACCTGATATATGATTCCCATTTGGGTATCGTTCCACTTATCGGGTTTTTGTCTTGATGTCGGCATAAGAGCATCGAAGATTGATGCGGTAAACTTTCCAAGCCGGATAGCGTCCCATTCCGGCGTTCCTTGTTCCATGGTGTAGATAATCATTTTGCGGCCTTCCTTCGAGCCTGCTTGACCCATCCCTGAAGTTTCTTCGCGTCCCATTCAGATTGATCTTTAGCAAGATAGGTTTTTATCATCGTGACAGTTTCCGGGATGATTTTTCCAGTCGCCATGATGTCGCGCAGTTCTGAGGCGAGAAGTTCGATATCTTCGGGAATGTTGGCGTCTGAATCTTCTCCCTCAACTCGCCCACCCATACCCGATACGAAAGTATAGCGCCGCCCATAGGTAGACATAGCGCCTGCTACTTGTATTTTATTCTGGGCGCTATTCCCGTCGATGCGTGGTGAGTCAAAATAGTTTGTCTTTGTATATCCGTATCCCATGATATCAAGAAGTATTCGCTTCCCGTCAAAATCAGGAACTATCTCTTCGCGCCATGAATAAGAAAATCCATGCTCGCGGATTACCTTATCCCATAGCGCCTGGATATCTTCCAGTGGGGCATACTTGCTTTTGCTCCCTCCGTTTTCTTTCCGCTTAGTTACGACCGGTAATGCGGATTGCATCTTTGCGAAATGTTCCTCAAAAACTATCCGCGCCTGTCGTTCTTCCTCCGACTTCCTGAGCGCGATATACCTTTCAAGAACCTCGATGTTACCCGAAGCTAGAACCGTTTCGAGAAGTCGATCTTCGCGGGATACTGTTATCTCTTTTTTATCATCGAATAGGTTTAGCGCTTTATCGTCCATCTATTCCCCCTTAAAAAGTTTTTACCCAGCAGTTTCTCTTTCCACCAAACTCATTATCTAGTGGAGTATCTGCCCAGTCGTATAAATTTTCCATTATACAGTTGAAATCTTCTATTGTTGCGTCTTCTCCAAGCATTTCCATATCATCGATAATGCCTTGAAGCTCTACATCGTCAACAAGACCGAATCTATTTAGTTTTTTGGCGATAATGGAGGCTAGTTCATTAATAGATAACTTATCGTCTGCGACTTGATCCCATTCGGTCTTAATGTCCAAAGTTCTTACCCACTGGCTCATTTCGTCCCCCTTGATTCTTTAATTCTACCATAGCTAATCTCTGATTGCAAGAAAAAAAGAATAAATATTTACGAATTATTTTCTTGACAATGGCGGCGATAGGGTATAAGATTAGCGCATGGAAGAACTGCAAGCCTTTGTGGAAGAACTAAATAAGAAGAAAGCATCTTTTATCCTTTACCCTGACGGGAAGATATACAAACATGAAAACGGGCATATCAAACTGGTTGAAAACATTTTTTGCAATTTCCTTGACAACGGGAAATAAGGTGCTAGACTGATAGTAACAAGGGGGACGAAATGGCAAGACAGAGAGCATGGAAAGATAAGAGGGCATGGGTCGAATCGGACGCAAAAAAGCGTACCATCGAAATCGTAAAGGAATACAAGATTCCTTTTTATATCAAGTTCTTGGCTATCTTTTCCAAGAAAGTCAAGCTCTGGCATAAGGGTAAATGGCAAAGCGAATATGATCGCGTATTCCACTACCTCATCAAGCGGATGTCGCATAATGTCCATCTGAAAACAAATCAGGAAATCATCGAAGAGCGCCGAATGCAAAAAACCATGCAGAAAAAGCGCCGGAAGGAAATCGAACAGGGCAAGCGCCGTCCCATAAAAATGAAAGTGAGGACGAAGTGAAAACTTGCAAGATAGATTCCAGCGTGTTTGAGGATATTGTTATTGAAGGCGTCAGGTTCTCGGTTGAGGAACCGAAGATCATCGCGTTCAACGGGACTGACGATCTTGCTTGCGTTGACATTGACTCATGGTTTCTTGGACAGCTTAAAATCGTATGGGTAAACGATGATTATACTGATATACCTATTCCCGCGCGTCTCCTTGATTCGCCCATCGTCAACGGCGGGAAACCGTGGATCGTCGCCATCGTTGAATACGCCTGCCAGTACGCTGCGGAACATGGGATATGGGAAGACGATCACGAGGGCGACGATGATAAGGCGTATGATGAGATGAAAGAAAGGGGTACGGTATGAAAAATGGATGTTCGGCGTTCCCGGTTCCCGAGTTCGGTGTTGGAGGCATGACACTGCGTGATTATTTCGCGGGGCAAGCGTTGGCTGGGCTTATGGTATCAAAAACGGATGATAGTCCAGAGGCAATAGCATGGATGTCGTATCAGATGTCCGACGCGATGATAGCCGAAGGGATCAAGCCATGACCGAACGCGAGAAACTCGCTACCGCAGTGGACGAAGCCCAGCCCAGCGGCCAGGACTACCCCGACAGCGCATGCGGCGACTCTGCGCAAAACGCCGGATGCGATGAGACGTGCCCGCCTTTGTTGCACATGCTTGAGTCAAACATCGCGGAGGAGGGGAGAGGATGATCGTAAACAAAGGGAATCTTAAAAAGCTCGGAGCCTGTCATGACGGAACGGCGTATGCTCTCGAACATCTCAAGGGCATGGATGGAGCAATGGCAGTAAGCGTGCTTGTTAAGGCATACAAAATAGACTGGGCGAATTGGGCCATTGCCCGATTGATGGATAAAGAAAATCGGATCAAATACGCAATCTATGCGGCAAATCAGGTAATAAAGATATATGAGGATAAATACCCTGATGATAAAATACCCCGCGAAGCAATCAACGCGGCTAAACGGTATCTAAAAAATCCAACTGAGGAAAATAGATCGGCGGCCTATGCGGCGGCCAATGCGGCGGCCTATGCGGCGGCCAATGCGGCCAATGCGGCGGCCAATGCGGCGGCCTATGCGGCCAATGCGGCGGCCTATTCGGCCAATGCGGCCAATGCGGCGGCCTATGCGGCGGCCAATGCGGCCAATGCGGCGGCCAATGCGGCGGCCTATGCGGCGGCCTATGCGGCCAATGCGGCGGCCAATGCGGATATGAAGAAAAAGATCATCCGCTACGGCTTGCGTCTTTTGTCCCAGGAGGCCCCCAAATGAGCGAGAAGTTAAGCGCGGCATTTACAGCATTCGATAAATCGCAAAATCCTGGAGAAACACGAATAACTTTCAACATCGAATCGGTTGAATGTGAGCGCGTAATGGGGAAAATACCTATAGGTTCAGAGCTTTTAATAAGCATCGCCTACCGCCAAGCCCCGCTCCCCGATGACGCCGAGACGGCGCGGGCGATAAAACAATTACGCGAGTATGCAAATACATCTAGGTACCATGGATTTGTAGGCCAAGGACTTGGGCTTGACATGATAGCCGATCACCTGTCCCGCCTGTCCGCCGCGAAGGGTGAGACGTGGATAAGTGTCAAAGAGCAAAAACCCGAGATTGGACAAGTCTGCATCGTGGCGAATAATGGGAATGTTTTAGGCTTTTCTCGTTGGGGTTCCGTAGATATCCCAATCGGGCAATGGGTTTATGTTGAGGCTCCAATGTACGCCGCATGGATCGGAGAACAGGTCACCCACTGGATGCCGTTGCCACCGCCGCCCGCCACCCCATCGGGGAAGGAGAAAGTATGAACACCGCAGAAAAGTTGGCAAAACTTGATTCCAAGTGGTTTGAGGATCGGCGACGAGTTATAAACGAAGATCGCGCCCGGCCCAGCGGCCAGGACGATGCGCGGGAGAGCGTCGAAACTTTCATTGATTTTGTGTGGGACGTTTTTATGTGTTCCGGTGGTGGATTTTCCGAACACTCAGGAATAAAGCAAATAGCAGAAAGACTTGAAGCCCGCGATGCCGCCCAGCGCGCCCAGGGCAGACGCGACGCGGCGGAGGCGTACTGCGCTGGGTTGTGTAATACAATCACCTGCAACTACGAGGAAGCAAAAAGAGCGCAGTGCGTTGTTAGACTGGCCATCCTCGGCGAGGTGAAGGCATGACAGCAAAAGAATACGAGAAGTTTTACAAGGACGTGCAGATACATTTCGAGATGCTATGTACAGACGAAATACGGGCGCACGCTTACGCCGATATATCGCATGATCTGGCCTTTCAGATTTTTAGAGTTCTAGGCGGATATAGACAGGCACTCGAAGAACTGGCAACTCAGCGCGCCCAGTGGGAAGAGGAACGGAGCGGGCTCATCGATATGATGGAAAATATGATAGCAGAACTCGAACAGGAAGACCCTATGCCGGACGCTCCCAATTACTCGATCCATGGAATAGCGCGATCATTACGAAGACTATACGTTATAAAGTTCCGCGCAGCCCTCTCCGCAGCTACGAAGGGGACAGCCACCCGCGTCGACGAAGAGCGGGACGCGCATGATGCCGAAGTTGACCGCAAGTTCGCTGAGGCGAGGGAGGGAAAATGAAACGGATTCCTGAATGGTTGCAGATCGGATTATTTATCCTTGTCGCCGTCGTTGCCGTGTGCCTACTTAACGCGGCGGTGAATAGCAAGACGGAGACGGTCAAACAAACGGTTCCACATTTCATAATCGTATCGCGTGAACAATATCCCCTATTCGACGGAACCGGAGGATACATCCTGGAGTGGGCCAAAGATGGCGAGATGCAAATACCGGCTGCATTCCAGAGCCTCGAAGAACGGGAGATTTTCGAGCGATATCTTGAGATGTGCGGGGAGGTGGAAAAATGAAAACTTCTTTCGGCAAATCGGTTAAAAACGGATTAACCTACATGCTTTTCTGCCTTCTTATTCCATTTATCGCATTAGGTGTTTCCGTGTTTGTTATAATTGTAGCTCCAATGTTTCTTATCCTTGGATTTTGTGGAATCATGGACGAGTCATGAAAAACTACTGCACCCGTCAAAACACGTGCAAGCATGGCGACGTATGCGAAGCTAAAACGTCAAACGATACCTATGTCCCAATGTGCTACGATAAAGTCGAAGAATCAGACGAATTATTCAGCGAGGTAAAACGTGACGAGCCGAAAAACTTCCTACTCTTTTGATCCTCTTGAGGAAACCGTTGACGCGAACGAGCCGTATAATAAGGGGAAATGTAGAAATAATTGCCCGATTCATCTACGTATTAACGCCTATCATGATGCACGGATGGAAGGCGACGATATCGGAAAACATAATCGAGCTATTAACATGGTAGACAAGATCAAATATCCTGAAACGGAGGAACCACAAGATGCAGTTGTGTATACATTTCCAAAGTGGGGACTTGCAACCCTCTTGCAAAAAATGCAGATTTTACGGGAGGAAGAAGTGCGAAGTTAATGGAGACGTTGAAAAGGCTGTATTCATTCCAAGGGCTCTCCCTTCGCAATACGATGAATTGCGCGTTCCGATTTCACGGCCATAGCGTGCCACATTTCGAGCGCGTATCCGATCTGCACCTGTTCGCTGATCGTTAGCCGCGCGTTTTTTGCAGCCTTTACTAGCTCTGTAATATCGCGCGGCACGTTTATTCCTTCGATGTCGATATGCTCATGATCCATCGTTACCCCATTTATAAAGAGTTTAAAGAGTTTAAGTTATCGGCTTATAATTAACCCGGTGATAATCCCTATAGCCGCGCCTATCCCAATACACGCTCCGCCAAGTTTAATTTTCGCCCATAGTTCCGCGCGCTTCGATTTGTTCAAGGACGCTTTCAATTCGGCCAACTCCGTCTTCACCTCTTCCAATTGCGCCTGCGCCAACGTCAAGGCGCTTTTTGTATCCGTCAAGCTCAACTCCGATTTCGCTAGCGAGTCGTTTAGCTTCGTTACCTTCTCGGATAGCATCGTCAAGGCTATCCCGTCCGCTTCGGAGTTCGCTTTCAAGATCGACAATTCTAGCCGTAAGCTCTGACACTCGGTCTTTATTTGGGTCAACTCTGATTCGGTTATCAAGTACGACTGCCCAGGCAAGGGAAGCGATGCACACAATAAAAAGAAAACCGATGCAAATAAAAAGAACTTTATCCTTTGTTGTCGCCACACTGATTCCCCTTTATTCCGATTATTGTCTTGAAATATTCTCGACCTAAGATGAATAAAACCCATGCCGAGAAAGCCATCCATACATCGGACTTTTCCATAAATGCAAGAACGGTAAAGAGAATGGCAAAGACTCCTTTTATGGATAGTAATTTTATTATTAGCTCCTTTATACGTTTCCACATATATCCCCCTAGTCCTCGACAAACTCATCAAGGATAGAAATCGCTTCTCCAAAGCTCTTTACAATATTTCCACTCGATAGCGTTACCTTGACCATGAAAAACCAGTTGCCTACCGTGTCAATAACCGTTGACGCAAAATCAGCATAGATAACACCAGTCCCCGGAGTCGTAACCGTGGCCGTAGAGCTTCCCTGCGTCCCGGTCGGCTTCTTATACCAGATAGCAACGGAAGATGCGCCAGTGATATCAATTCCGAGCGTTGCCGTGATTCTAAGCGACTGGCCTATAACTGCTTGCGCCATATTTACTCCTATCCGTTCAGGTCGATATTGAACGGGATGTCAATTGATATACTTGGAACCATGGAAAGTGAAATTGATGTTACTGGCGCGGCTATCACTACAATTTTATCGCCCATAGTGAAGGCCATCGGGATTACAATATCAGGCCCCACTCCTGAACGCGTCAATGTTGCCGGAAAACCGGTCAACTCAAAAGTTCCGGCATCGCAAGATAGGACATAGCTTCCGATTGGATGATAAATTAAATCAGCATCAGAGCCAGTTAGCGCGAACGCCCCGGGCTGCGCGTCTATCCGTCTTCCGTAAAGGATCACGGCTCCTTGCCCCGTGAGCGAAAACACTCCATGATCGGCCGCAATGCGTCGGCCATACAGAAGTGATACAGGTTGACCTGTTAATGCAAAAGACCCCGCCTCGGCTTGGATTTTGCGCCCTACAAGCAAACTGGCTGTTGACCCTGAAAGTGTAAAAGTTCCAGCCTCGGAAGATATCTTATATCCGCGCAAAAGTGACGCCGGGACTCCCGTAAGAGCAAAACTTCCCGCGTCGCAAGATAAGGTATACGCTCCTCCGCCGGTTTGCTCATGAGTTACAAGGATGCCGCCATCAGACCATCTGACAGCCTGAGCAGCCCCGGAGGATTGAAGAAGAGCTATTCCACCATCAAACCATACCGGAGCGTTTACCGTCATGATATAACCACAAGAGGATCGATATAGAGATATCCATCAGTGTCATACCATTGAGCCATGACCTTGAGCGTAACCCATCCAGCGACAGCGGGCTGGATGCCGGTGACCTCGATGTACTGCGACCAGTCGTCAGCACCCGATCGCACGGCTACCGTTTCGTCCGATACGACGCGGGCCATGTGATATTCGCTCGTGTCATCATATCCGTCGCAATACGTTGCCTCTGCAAAAAGTTGGGCGGCAGTGAGCGTTGCCATGGCGACCTGTTGGCAGTAGACCCGATAAGACTTGCTTGACGTATCTGCCCAAAAGCGAAACTCGGCTAGACAAATTTCCCATCCTGGGAAACGGGCCGCATCTGACGCTGCAAGAATAATGGCCAACACATCATCGGCTCCGCTCGTGCGCTTGTAGGGATCGCCTGATCCAGCAACTACGGCGCGCCGCTCAGAGTATGATGCCGTGGAAATAAACGTGCGTTGCGCTCCAAGGATACGTTGGTAGTTTTCAAAACGCATGCGAGCGTTTTTGTCATTGCCAATGTTGTATATCCTAACTAGGCCATTGGTTCCACCAAGTTTAACGTCTCGGCCTAGCAGCCCAGCATAATTGCTCGTTTGGATAATATCGTAAGAGTCGTTGGCTTGCTCGACGCCGATATTGACATCATCGAGCATTATTGACGACCCACCTATCATTAACCCGCTACCACCTGCATTATAAATTGCCGCGTTCTTGATTATTACATCCTCGCTTGCTTTTACAAGGTTCTGACTCGATCCGGTAGAATTACCTTCGAAAATGCAACGATCAATAACTGACGATTGTCCGTCGACTCTAAGAGACGATGAGTTTTGTGTTTGAGAAAAAAGGCATCCAACAAAATTGACATTTTTGCTAACTGAAAAGTAAACTGTTCCGTTGGTGTCGGTCGAGTCTTGGAAATCAAAACCCTGTATATACCAAGGCCCATTGCCACCGGATGAAGTGAGGTTGAAAGCATTCGCCCCGAAACCTATGACTGGCAACGTGTCGGGGTCGGCGTTCCAATCCGCTTTTTTAATCGTCCACGCTGAATCGTCGATGGCCTGAGCCTCATCATAGTAATCATCCGCCGCAATAGTCGCGGCCTGACCGGTAACGGTCGCGCCCACGTACTCCCGATCGATCACAAAATTGCTTGCGTCAATTACCCGCGTAATGAGATATTGCCTACCATCCGGCGCAGTGATGTATCGCCCTTGATGCGCTCCTCTGGTTAGGTCTGAATCATCGTCAACTACGGCGGTTGATCCATTTGTCCAGTCGCTCGATGCTATTGCTTTTGTCGCTCGAGGCCACGCTATAAGGCGAATAGGCGCTGCGGTAGTAGCATCGCTCGAAGTCGATAGCGTGATATCAGCAGCAGGACTTCCGAAGGATGATCGACGGCGAACCCAACATACATCAGTGGTAGTATAGACGTGCTCGAATCCGCTCTTGACGAGCTTGAAGGCCGCATCAAAAGAGGAACCATCATCCGCTCCTGTACCTAGTCCTCCATCGCAAAAATGCACGGCCATTATATCACCGCCTTTATCGCCTTGTCGGGCTCGGCTTTTATCTCAGCCTTTGATTTTACTTGCTCATAATTTTTGTTATTGTCTAAAAGCCCCTTCGCTTTTAGAAGAGTCTCCACCTCCACGCGAGAAATCATTGCGGCGGGTCGAGCCGCTTCGGCAAGATCGGCCTCATAGTTCTCTGCCAATTTATCGGCTCGTTTCTTTTTATCAGTCGCACTAGCAGGCCAGTTCATGACGATGGTATTCAAAACCGGAATGCCATCGGAATCGATGGCTATCGTGGTTTCGATACCATATGGATAAACGGCTGTTTTTAGCTCGCGGTATGTATACGCCATTATGCTATCGTTAAGGTAGTAGCCGCCAGGTCTACAGTAAACGTTTCGCCACTGGCAAGAGTAACGCCGGAACCATAATTCCACCATCCGACGATACATTTATCCGCTCCAGCAGCCGGTGTATCGTCGTACAAAACAGCATACTGGAAAGGCCCTATCCCCGCAGCCGTAGCCGTCCATACGGTCGGATCGGTATTAACAAAAGTTGAAGTAGCGCCAGATCGTGACCATGAACCAGCGGCGGCGTTCCCGCCGGCCGTGTACCCGCCGGCCGTGGTTAGGTCGGTAAAATCAGCATAAGCACCATCATCCTCTGCGCTCATTGCCGTATTCGTCAACGCGATTTTGAACGAGTCATTCTCAAGGTCGATTTTCTTCAACCCGAGATTGTAAACAAACTGATTACACTTTACAAAAGCAGCCATATTAAGCCCCCAATACCTTTTTAGCGTTAAGGTAATACGCCATTTTCTGAGTCAACGGGTCGAAGCGGTAAATGACATTCTCATTCATCCATTCGATCCTCCATTCGCGCGTTTTCAAAACAAACTCATCGCCGTACTTAAAAGACATTTCTTCGGTCTTGTCCTCAGCCCATCCCTCCCCGATTATCGGAGATAGCGCTTCGATCTTATCAGATTTGCAGACAATTACCAAGTGGAGATGTGAGCCATCGTTTCCAAGCCCTGGAACGGTTACGCCTACATTCCCGACAGGGCCAATAGGTTCACCGGCCCTTATAAAATCACCGCCCGATACTGATATAGCCGAAATGATCTTGCTCGTAAGCTCTTCGCGTCGAAAGTGATAATATCTAACTTCAAAATCTCCAGCCTTTTGAATCAGGATAGAATTACCCTGAGCATCGATCATGTAAGTCATGCGCCCGCTGATAATCGTTTTCGGGATATCAATCTCTCTCCGCTTATTCAGCGGTGCATAATCCTGAGCCGGGTGCATCCGCCCATAGCGGAAAGTCTTAGTATCCCATCCAAAAGGAGTGCCGACATTTACGCCGCCCGGAAACCATGATCGGTTAAAGTTCAATCGTTCCTCCCGCTTATCGCACTATCAAGTTTTTTCTCGATGCGTTCAAGCCATTTCAAGATTTCCTGAACCGTTGCCCCAACTGCCGACATCTCGCGCTGGTTAGAATAGATGTTATCGCATAGCGTTTTATGTTCCGCGTCATGCTCTCGTTTGTATGCATCAAGATCGGTTTCCATCTTGTTCACCTTCTTATCGGTATCCTCGATACCCTTTGCTATCTTGCCAACTTTGAAGAAAAGCGCAAGAGAAGATGCGAAGAAACTTATCCCCGTTATGATGATTGTTATTAACGTTGGTAACTGCATAGATACTCCTTACATTTATCATGAATTATAACCGCCCGCCGCAGTATCTGCGCATGCGTTAGCAAAGCCAGCATCAGAAAAACTATTATAATATTTTGTCGTGTCATCGCTTTTACATTGTTGCATAGAATTGCAATAAGAAAAACCGGATTCATTTACTGTCCCGGTATTTGTAATACTTCGACATGCTGCAATGTTTTTACAACCAATAAATCCCCAATATGTCCTTGCGGCGGTATTCGAAGAAGAAGAGCAAGCAGACAATCCATCGCAAAGTTCAAATCCTTCCAAAAAAGTGCTACTATTATTATAATATTCACATCCAACAAGATTTTCGCAAGTATAATATCCCCATAATGGAGAATTAATATCCGTAGTAGTTATAGCATTATCCGTGACAGAAGAACTTGCTATATTTTTGCATAGATAAAATCCCATAAACGTATATTGCTGATTTGTTAAAGTTCCTGATATATTAGTAATCTTGCAACTTGAAATATTATTACACTGATAATGTCCTATAAGATTTATTACTCCTTGAATATAGCTATCAGTTACAATGCAGTTTGACATTTTTCCTATATTAGCATACATATACAGGAAACAACTTGGTCCAGAACAACCAATGCCGGTAATCTCACAAGAAGTAGCCGATGCAACTCCGTTTATAATATAATTATGCGTATTAACCGTGTTATATAAAATGGCATTCTTGATAGTTACATTTTCTATTCCCATTGTATTTGTGGTATCATATATTATTCCTACCGGGAAATGGTCTGATAATGTTGAAAACTCAATACATAATGATTTAACAATACATTTACCAGAGTCATTTCTAATTATATTTTCTAACGGAGCCTGTTTGTTGTATATTATTGTTGCGTCACCATCTCCTGACAATACCACGCCAATTTTATTATATACCGTACTGCGCACATCGAATGTGCCAGCATATAAATGGACTTCTCCCCCTCCTGCTTCTGATAATTCATCAATAGCCTTCTGAATAACTATATCATCATCCGTTCCCGTGCAATAATAGGTAGCTTGCCCAGTGTAATCAGATGCCCCAATGGTAATCTCATTGCCACGATTCAGCGCATCATAAGGCAATCCCTGCATGATCTTTCGCGCGCGGACGGAAGTTGTTTTATTCCACTCGCCAGACGGGACGCGAAGAGATACGATAGTCCGGCCAAGCTGTCCGACTGAACGCTGAATTGATACACCGCGTATTTCAACGGCAACGTCGATTAATTCTACCTGACTTGCAATCGATGGAAGTTGATGCTCTATCTGCAAGGTGTATAAATCGCCAACTTCGAAATAAGGATGGCAACCAAAGAGCGTAACGGAATACATATCATGATGCGACAATTCTTTTCTGAGAAAGTCGCCTATGTCTTCACATTGAGCTTGAGATGCTATGAAGTTATTTGATACCTTTGCTTCTTTCTCACCATTGGCGTCGATATCGCTATAGTCCGAATATTCAAAAAGATAACCCGTTGCGCCTCCAAGACGATAAATAGGATTTCCCCATATTGCAAATGGAATAGCGTTTTTAGCAGATGCAGCGGTATTATCCCAATAGACTAGTGCCCGATCATTATAGGTCGTAAAATCGAACGTTCCATCTACATTATTAGCACCGTCAAAAAGAGACTTAGCTATTCTTGGATTTTTTAAGGCGAGTAGTTGCTTGCTTTTTATCTGTTTCTTTTCCTTGCTTTCTTCGAATACCTTATGAGTTTTCCCCCAATCTCTATTGGTAGCGTAAATAACTCCTCCAGCAATAGCCGCTGCCATTACAAATATACATACACCGATCATTCTACCATCCCCCATACTTCTCCAAACGTTGAATTATAAACTAGTTCAAATCCTTTCGGGTATTCCGCCAACGTGGGGAATCGTGTATATGCATCAATCGAACGTATAAACTTAACCTCAGAATCCGAATACTCCATAAGCGCATCGCCTTTACTCGATTGAAAAACGTTCTGCAACATAGTCGGCTTATAGATAACTATTCCCTCAACGGTTATTTTATTCGCAGTTGCTCCTTGCCGTACATTCGTAACTGATTCAGACTTAGGAAGCACCCCAAGAGAAACCGTGGAAGTATCAGAGGTCAAATAAGATCGGTACTTTAGCAATCCGTTATAGATATGCATAAATCGGCATATGGTTGCATCGCATAATTGTTTCAGCATTTCCCACGGAGATTCATCTTTCACAATCGTGGCGCATGGATGAGTATAGGTAACATCTTCTGCATCGATACCTATAAGATCATACGTACCAAGCTGCGCCAAAGCTGACGATATGGTTCCCGATGTTCCATCATTCGCATTTTCAACATAGAAGTTTTTAACATCGCCAAAAGTTAGCATCGCCATATCCAGATATACAATTTCACTTCCGGCACTGGGAACTGTTACTTGGCAGGCGATAATATTTGACGCAGAATTAGTCATAACACGGCTAACATAAAAAGACTGCCAGCCCGATCCAGCTAATATATAACTCGAAGTTGATGCTCCATTCAAAGTAGCTCCGGTATATTCAGCTATAGTTACTGTAATAGCCTGTCCAGAATCTCCACGCGCGAACACCTGGAAGGTAAACTTTTGACCAGAATTAACATCAATACTTACTGATTGATTAGTATATGCATTTGTCCCTTCAAGTTTGCAGCAATATGTACCTAACATGGCATATGTATTTACTCGTGCAATAGTCCCGTTTCCTACTGACCATGAATTGGCAATAGTCGCATTCTCAAAGCCAGAGTTTCCGAGATAGTTATATATTTCCTTTTTAGTAGCCAGCCATGTATACTCGTGGAAAAGAGAGTCGTTAGAAGGAGTTGCTTGAGAAAAATGATAGTCTTCCCAATAGCGGGAACTGCGCACTTTCCTTTCGGCTATAGTCTTTACGAAATCGTCCGCCGCGATTGATACGGTCGGAAGTTGCGATACATTGGTGGTTCTTTGGAATGCACCGGAATTAGTTAAACCATAAAACTGATTTTCGAATTGTGAGTCTGATGTTAAAGAATACATACCGTTTTTTATACTGTCTATATATGATGATATTTCAGCGGCGGTCAACGCACGGCCATAGATGCGCGGCTCATCGATATCCCCATCGAGTAAATACGTATCAGGTGCAAACGCACCTAATAAATATGGTGCCCCTGATTGCGTACTTTCATCCTCGATGGAACTAGCGCCGCTAGTTGAAACAATATTACCATCAATATATAATCTGGAATATGTACCATCATGCGTAGCAGCTATATGATGCCATTCGTTTAGGTTTATAATACCATCTATCTGAAAAGCATGGGTCTGTTGTATACCACTTATATTTACCCAGGAAAATATTATTATATGATTACCTCCTGTAGTATATATTGTCATATACCACGGAGCCGAAGCTCTAGCAAATATCATCCCATATACACTAGGCCATGCGTTTATTTTTACCCAAGCAGAATAGGTTGACGCCGTGGCATGGCGGATATTCCCGATATTAACATAGGAGTTCATTCCATTAAAACAAAGGCTGTTACCATTTACTCCAACGCATGGCATTGCCCCATAAACTATACCATTATTCCCATTACTAGAATAATCTATAAGTTGCGTATCATAAAGACCAGAGCCGACATAGATATAGTCAACAGCTAAAGTTTCTCCAAGCACTGAGGCGACTGGCATAATTTGAATAAGAGTAACAGTCCGAGAATCAAATGCGCTAAGAAGTATCCATTGACCTGCGACTGTCTGTATCGTTTTAATGTTATAATCAATACCAGAAACCCTTATATATAATGAAACCGTGGTGCTAGTATCTGTCTTTATTTTTGCAGAAATTTGTTTACCTGTAAATGAAATAGATCTGTAAGCGGAGTATTGCCCGGAAGATACTGTAGATGTGGCAATAAGAGTTCCCCCAGCGACCGCAACGGTAGCTTGTGATCCAAGCCAAGAATCAGTGCTAACCCATGCATCCTGAGAGTAAACAGTTCCCGCCGCGTTGTCGGATATATTAGGTAGAGAATCGCAAGAGTGATAGCTTTTTAATCCGCTTCTATCTCCTATCGATATTTTTTGTTTACTCCATTGTTCATATGACAATCCTATTTTATTATTAGCTAGATATGCTTGAGTTGAAAGACCATTATACGACATTGACTCAGGCTGAAAAGCAGCGTATTGATCTGCGCTATATCTACCATCAAGATTATTCAGCGTTATATTACATGTGGCGGCCTTATATCCATCTTGGTATTCATGTGCGTATTGCGTTACATCGCTAGTAACATCGCACCGAGTTTTTCCTATCCCGCATTTTTGAAAAGTAAATAGAATCTGTTCGTTTCTTACTCCACGAAAATTATCAGCAACCTGTTGAGTCGTGGCCGCAAAGTTTTTTATAATCAACCCGTAATTAATATATCCCAAAGTATTGTTGCTTGGGCGAAGAAATTGCATATTTAAAACGGCATCCCAATTTGCAGCACTCACGGCAACGGTTATAGGATTCCCACCGTTAGAATATATTGTCATTCCATCAGCGGCACAAACGCATGTAATCCTAATCCATTGTTGCAATTGAGCATTTGATGTATATACTGTTCCCAAATTAGCTATTTTATATAACCCAGTACCATAACAAAGTATCGCGCCTAATTGATCGTTAGTTGCATCGTACCACAACGACACAGACGCGTCCTCAGCATCGATTACCTGAGATTTAAAAATGAAGAAAAATTGGGAATCTGCGATGTCATAGGCAAACATCGGCTTATACATTATTTCAAAGGTGGTTGAAGATGAAACAGGGTTATCGAATTGATACATATACTGGCTAGTCGATTGTGAAAGGCTATATTCCCCCATGACTGGATCGGTTGAAAGGTTGGTATAATATGTCTCGGTCCCTGCTATCGGCGCATATTCAACGCGGCGAGGGTCAATATAAAAACGTACTTCGCTATTAGGGTCTTTACCCATCGCTAACTTATATTCAGCCGATGCGTTCTTGATGCTCATTAGTATCCCCTATTAGCTTTAGATATCGCGCCAACTACCATTGATTCCGCCTCTTTAATTGCCCATGGAGAACCGTACAAATGGAAATTGTTGACAACAGTTTTACCCATTGCTTTATCATTGGCCCCGCCGAAAGCGTAAGACTCCGGCCCAGCCTCACCGGCAAGGAATAAAGTCGGCTTTGTTACTCGCCCGCTTCCACCTTCGGCCATCGGGATCGCGCGGATGCCTCCAGCCGCTACGCTTAAACCTACCGCTGCCGATGCATTCAAAGCAGCTCCAGGCCAATTTAAAGCGATTGCATTTGCAACTGCTACGGCTGCATACTGAGCAGCAAAAGCTTCAACAACAGACGCTACAGCATTGAGGCCAGCCTTCCCAAAAGCTTTCCACCCTTCCTCTCCACCTTCTACTAAAGCGGTGCCAAAGGCTTCCCCGATAGATGTCAATCCGCTCATTACAACGTTAGCAAGTTTTTCTTGGTTGGCCTTTATCTGGTCGAAGGTCTTCTGATCTTCTTCGCGCTTATATGCTTCGTTCTCTGCGAAACCTTCACCGTCGCGATTGTAGAGACTATATAAATCCTCATATGCTTGATGCCCTGTTTCCGACAACGAGTCATAATAGACCTGTTGCACTTCCATCTTTTTATTGCGCGCGGCTGTCTGTTCTTCTATCTCTTTGGCAAGATTAGCGGAAAGTTTCATCCAGTAATCGTCCTCGATAGACGCGAACGATTCAAGGCGAGCCTTTGCTTCCGCATCGGCCTTTGCCTGCGCTTCATCTGCATTCTTTTGTATAAGTGCATTCTTAGCCTTAATATCTCCGGCGTTGGCAAGCGTTGTTAACAATGATTCGAGATTCTTCTTTTGAATCCTCAATGATTCATTTTCTTTATCTAGCTCTTTATTTAATCCGCTCAATGGATTCGCTTTATTAAACCACTGGTCTTGTTCTTTCTCGTTTTCAGCTATCATACCAGTAAGCATAGCAATACCCGAAGCTGCATCTTCGGCATTCAAACCTATCTTACTTATAGCATCGGCCTGAGCCATCGCCCCCTTGGCCTGGAATCCGCGCGTTCCCATTAAATCCTGTAATTCTTTAACCTTATCTTTTAATGATCCAGCTTTATTTATATTTGAGATTCCCGCTGCCATTTCGTTGAAAAACTTACCAAGGCTACTCCATGCGCCACTATTTGCAAGAGCTATCCCTATTGCCTCGTTTACTTCCCCAAGTGCCTTTTTCATGTTGAGATAAGACCCGGTTGCCGTATCAGCCGCAGCGGTAGCCGCTCCGCCGTAAGTCTTTGAAAGCTCTTTAAGAATTATATCCTGAGCTTCTCCAAGTCTGTTAGTTTCAACGAGTGTCCTTATTAGTTCTTTTTCTGATGCGCTAAACTTGAAACCTTGTTTTGAAAGGGAATCCATTCCCGTAGCCGGACTATCAAGAGCCTTTCCGACAGCCTGCGCGGCGGAAGTTAAGTCCATGCCCATGACCTGAGCCATGTTCAGAATCTCAGTGCTGGCCCTATCGAAATTGATTCCCGTTATATTCCTAAAGCCTAAAAGTATTCCCTGCATCCCGGCGATAGCGTCATCATCATATAGAGTAATTTCAGCCATTGCGGAAGCGTAATTATTTAGTTTATTAGCGCTTGTCCAGGCGTTAGCCCCTGTAGCGGTTAGCGTCGAATTAAGTATAGCCTGAGCCTTTTCGGCTTCGGCTGCAATCATGATGTATTTATCAAGTTCCCCGGCTACTTTAGTGACAGCGCCCGCAACCATATTAAAAGCGGCGACAGGGCCTTGCATAACATCACGCATCTTCCCAAACTTTTCCATCATGGTGGAAGATGTTTTCTTTGTTTTATCGGTTTGTTTTTCGAGCTTGTCGAGGTCTTTTATAGCGGATGCTACTTCGGCTTTAACGAGGATTTTTATCTCATCAAGTACGCTCGTCATCCCTTGAACCCTCGCAATCGCTTGGCCTCTTCTTGGGCTTTCGCGGATATTGCATTTTTCTCAGCGTCGCTATTTTGTTTTATCGCGTAACAAGAATCGAAAATATCAAGCACGGCTTTCTGTTGGCACGTTAAAGAGCGATAGTCTTTTGCGAACATTCCGCGCTCTGAATACTTCCGGTAATCATTCCAAAACTGTTTAGCCTGGAAGAATCCCGGCGTCAAATAATCCGCAAAGTCACGATACTCCACCTTGAACCCATTATCCCCGTTCGCCAGCTTATACGGACTAGGAATTAACGTGAACTCATTAGTACATCTCGCGAACTCTTCCAAACATTCTGCAAACGGCTTGTCTGATATATAGCCTCCGGCCCAAATGCCGAAGGCTATTATCAGTTTTTTAGGTCAGGCTCCTTGCCGTTCTCAATGTATACGTCAAATTCATCGACCATTTCCTTGAGCCATTTCGGGACGTTCTTCCCGTTCAAGGAAAGCCATTCGATAGCTTTGGTAATCGGCTTACCCTTGACGGAAAAATTGTCTATGGACGTAACCAACTTGAGAAAAACATCATTCGCGTTATGCTTTAACTGCAACTTATTCGCCCGAATCGAAGATGTCCAAAACTCGATTTCCGTCTGTTCGGCTACAGTCAAATAGCGATGGTTGAATACTATCGGTTTATCCGATTCCGCATTACCGCTCGATTTCGGTATGAACTTTCCGTTGTCGTTTACGTCGATATCAATGTCCATTGTTTCCTTTTAGCAAGTCTTGGGGAGATACGTCGCAGTCAAGGACGTGCTAGCCGTAGTCAATGCGCCAACCGCAAACCCGCCGGTAAACCCGTTCAGATATCCCTTTACCGTGATAGTTTTGTTACCATCGTAGTATCGGAAAATCCTCTGCGTGGGCGTAGAACAGGATTGACTATTCCACAATCCGAGCTGAACCGCATTGGAAAGATCAAGATAACCAGAGATGTCAACCGTAACGGAAGGCATACCCGGCGTCATCTTCCTGATCTTGTCGTTGAACCCTGTATAGTCATACATATCCCGAGTGCCGTTATGAGTGGCCGCGCTCATGTAGGGGATAACCGTACAAGTCGGCGTGGTAATAGTCAACACGTCGCCAGAGCACGCGCACGATCCGCCGGTCAAAAGCTTTAAAGTGGTATTAGCTCCATTGCTTACCATAGATTCCTCCGTTTAATTTCACGCGCAACCTGCAAAGCGCCTTTGTATCCCTCTATGCGTTTTTCGAGTATAGAGCATTCTTGAATGTCAGCTTGTAGTTGTGCCGATGCCCGATTAACCATATCAGAGAGATAATAATTGTCATCGGGATCGTATTGGTATGTTTTGCAAACGTCTACTAATTGCGAACCGGGCGAAATAAGTACGCGGCCGCCCATGCCCTCAATCTTACCCTTGCAATACATGAACATGAAACGCCGATTAACTTCCTCTTCAGTGGCGAAGTCAATGCCGTACAGTTCGATGCAATCATATCCCATAATCCAAGAATATGCAAGTATCATTTCCATAGAGCCATTGAAGATATGCCCGAACATATCGTAGAGCGCTTCTATTGGGAAACGTTGACTTGCTTGTATCTCTGGGTTTTCCTCTTTCATCATGACAGGGCATCCGAAAGAGTTTAACTTGTCAGCCGGATATACTCCGTCATGTATCTCGAATATTCTATCTACGCGCGGTAGATTCTGCGCGACGCTGGCAGTCGTCCAGATTAAAGCATCCAGATCATCAAAAGGCGCATGATCGCGCGTACACCCGTTACCTACTATGCAAAGTCTCAAAACATCCCCCTAATATTCAACATGTATTTCATAGTCCACTGAGAAAATGCAACGATGCGTATCCATATAATGATTATCCCGCATTCCTTTGGGGATTATCTGATTCATGATTAGCGTCCCGTGCGTCCCCGATTGATAGCGAAGTAAGGCGCGTATCCTTGCGCGTATCGATATCCCGTCTGCGCGCGCGTCCTCAGAAGTGACCACGTCGATAGATATGATACCCTGGCCCGTATTTGTCTGGCCCAAGAACTCCTGCGCGTCCGTATCTCCGGCCATGTAGTAGACGACATAAGGCAACGTCGCTCCATCCAGGGCCATCTGCCAGTATAAACGGCCCAGCGTAGGCGTAGGAGCATGGACACCGCCCAGGAAAGCCATGAGCGTGGCATCTGCGGCTAGGTACGTGTAGCAAGCGTTTTGTATTGTCATGCTTTGTCCTTAAATGGGTAACGTTCCAAGAATGCGGTTAATTGTTTTGTATATTCTTCCTTGGCAATCTGTCCATGTTTGTTTTTTATCATCAATGCGGCTGGGCGTAAAAATGGCTGAGCTGGATAATTAGGCATATCAGGACGCCCGAACTCGTTAGCCGTCGCATGGTCTGAGGCTGTCCCTATAGCGCCTTCATAGGATATTGAAATACTTGTCAGTTTGTCATCAGTATTACCGTAGGATTGTTCTCTTTCGCTTGTTTGAATAGTAATAGAGTTTTTCAAATCTCCTTTGTCAACTGCGACCAAATGCACCGCCTGCGTTTCAATGGCAAGAAGCGTTTTCCAGATAGAAGGCTCTAGCATTTCAGGCGATACAAGATCACGATATCTAGCCATTTATAACCTTCATATCCTGTCCGTTTACATGCAATGTGCATACCATCTTTTTGCCTTGCGGGACGATATCTTGCATTTCGTTGATATATTGAAACGTGTTTAGATTGATATACATTTCAGAGAGTCCAGTGATAGCCTTCTCATCCTCATCGTCGAAAATAATCTTCATGCTCTATACTCCTTGAGATAAATCTCTTGATGATGCCCCGCCTTCTCGGGCAGTTTCTTGATGTTCACAATCTCGAAAGTTTTAGAATCATGCGTGATATGATTCGCCGTCGTTACCGTAACACTAGTCGGAAGGCATACCATCGCATCGGCGCGAACCTCTGAGGCACCACCTACGTCCGCGCGCGAGCCTGAAAGCTCAGTAAATGAACCCTTGAAAGGCGAGCCAGTAATGGCCGTCCATGCGTTCTCAAAAGGCCACGTAGCGCTTGGGGCGAATGCGGTAACGGCTATTGATTCTGTGAAAAAGCGTTCAATACCCATATCCACCCTCATATCCCGATACGTTTTTCGGAAAGTATGTCCGATTCTCGTTTATGTGCCATTGGATAGTTCCGCGCCCGGTTCTCATCTTCTTCCACTTTGACAGGCTTTTGATTATTTCGTCCGGGTATCCGCTATTCGTAGTTCCGGCTGTCCGCGATTCGGAATAGTTCCCGAGACTCATAGACACAATGCCCGCGCTGTTTGAATTGGAAAGCTGGTATCCTATCATCCTTGATGCGATAAGCTCGAAGGGCTTCGGGAAATTGACTAACTGAAGAGTAATAGGATAATGTATAGTCGGTTGCGTTTCACTATTGACCGATTCTGTTACGGTGATTTTAGTGTTCGTTTGGGACGCGATGGTATAAAGGCCATCGTTCAAGCGCGATCCGGTTATTAAGAGCGTTCCAGTATTAGGGAAATTAAGCGCAGTAAATCCGCCAGCCGCAAGATTGATCGTGTAAACTCCAGCGGTAGAATCGAAATAGATATCATCATCCTCGATGGAATAATCTTCTACGGGGAAAGTATCATTCACTTCCTCGATGATATCAGCATATACAATCGGAATCATTGATGAGATAAATGAATCGCGGTCAAAGTCTGTCCCGCTCATCCTTAAAAGCTGCTTAACGGTTGCCAGACTTACCATATACCCCCCAAAAAGGCAAGGCGGAAAGAGAAGGGGGAACAACGCAATCCGCCCGCCTAAATTACTCTTCGTACCAGAAAAGTGTATAGTATCCGACAGTAGCCGTCGATGCCCCGATGTTGGTAAAGGTTATGGAATATGTAGTATCGGGCTTTAGTACACGCTCTTCGCCGGAGGCCGCATCTCCTCCGCTACGATTAGAAGCGCCGCCAGAGCCTACGGCATCCTGGTAGATTACTCCGCCATTACCAGCCGTCGTAAGAGTAGCGCCGGTATAGGCAACTACTTGAGAGGCGTTCTTTTTTATCCTGTATAGGTTTTGCGGAACGGCTAGAGTGCCGCTAGTCATAACGGCCCCTTCTGTAACCGTTATCGCAAGAGCATTAGCCGTAGATGAAAGTCTGGCCGGACGCCAATGGATATACTTCCCGCCCGGGAGTGCCGGAGTCTTAAAAGATACATGCTCCACGCCCGCAGCCGCGATGCTTCCGGTAGCCCCAATGAGAACATACGCTTTTCCTTGATGAATATACGCATGATCGCTGCCGACCGTTACGTCGAATCCGGTAAAAATATCAGTCTGTGATTTCGACATTCTTGGGCCTCCCGCGCTTCTTCGGCACGTCGGCTATTGATACATCGGCAGGGATATTAACTTCTTCCCTATCGTGTTCATATTGATCTTTTAACACCGCTATCTCTTTTCCGTCTTCAGTCGAATACTCGCCATTGACGAAAGCGATGAAGCGGTGCTCTTCAGGGATATATACCGATTCGCTCGGATACTTCGACCTAAAAAGCACTGCCATTCCTAGCCCCTCACCGCGATAGTTTTGAACTCATGGATAGTACAGGTGACAGCCGTGGTAGTTCCAGCACGGAAGCAAATCGAAGGCGTAAGTACGCCGGTCGGGATACTCGATCCGAACTCGGCAATCTCTACGCCGTCGATATATGCATGAAGGCCAACTCCATCAAAATAAAACTCATACCAATGCGCCGACGTATCCAGGGTAAACGCGGTTGCGCTATTCCCCTCGGTTGCCGTGGTAATCGTCTTAAAATAAGCCGTAGTGGCTTCATCCAGTTTGGTAAATCCGACAAAGGAAGCACCGACAGCGATAGCGTGAGTACCAGATGCAGCCGTCAACGTGGAATCCGTACCAGCAAGGCCAACAACTAGGTCACATTGCGTTGCATTAGAGACGGTCAACTTAGCCCCGAAATACAGAGGTTTACCGGTATCGAGCTTAAATCGAGTACCGAGAATCTGCATATTGTCACCGGCGAAATCGACATTTTCTGACGTTACCAATATCTTGGCATCGGGCAAAATCGACGCGGCGACGGGAGAAGTCCCGGTATTAGTGACAGTCCAATCGGCAACACGATAAGTATTGACGATATCTTTGTCTACATTGCCCCAGGCATCAAGCCATCGATGAGGATAACGCGAATCGACAAGCGCCCAGGTGTTTTCAGATACGCCAATTATAGACGGGTTGATATTGCTCATGGCGTCCTCCTTAGCTCATCGTCACGGTAGCGGTATCGGTATCGGTAGCGCCACGCAAATTAGTATAGGTTAATGTGAGCGTGGCGACATCGCCAGTATCCCACCCCGTATCACCATGGGAAACCGTTACGGTTCCCGATCCATTAGTAACCGCCGGAGTAGCACTATCGACCGTAGGCGTAGGCCCCGATCCTGTAGTAAGCGCAACACCCGCCCCGATAGTCCCGGTATATGGAAGCACCAGTCCCGAAGTCTCCCCAACAAGGCGGAAGGGGAATACATAAGTCCAAGTGTCATTTTTCGCTACCGTGATATTGGCCCTATCAATTACGACAAGAACGCGATCCGCGAAAAGCTCACCAATGCCTGTTATGATTTCCTGTAAGCGTGGCTGGATTCCAGCGAGATAAGATTTATCAGCCATAGAGGCTCCTTTTAGGTTGCGCCCCCGGCCACTCGACCGGAGGCTATTCGGTTACTGTCTAGCTCGTCGCCAGGCCGTAAATCTGACCGTGCAGCTTCTCAGCTCCGATGTCCAAACCGTTGTTTCCGAAAATCTGATACTTCTCGGCTGCGCCGGTCTTCGCCAGCTCTTCCATGAAATACAGACCGTCAGGCATATATCCCTTTCCGGGGACAGGCTGCTTAACAAGGTAGCAATAGGACATATCTACGAGGGAAAGAATGGTAGAGGTAGCGAACTTAGTCGGGACAATGTCGATCAGGCCGAAATCAGTCTGAACCTGTCCAACAGTCCCGCCGCCCATGGTACGATCCGGGGGAACATAGGAATAGATTTCAGACAGCTTATAGCGCTGCCAAGCGTTGGCGAAAAACACCATCCGCCTAAACTTCGCGCCAGCCGAGAACATCGTGCGCAACAGATTGTCGATGAGGGTCTTGGAAAGCTGGGCGCTCGAAGCATTAACCTTGTTGGTGGAAACGAGGGTTTCAATACCACCCGTAGCCCAAGCAACCGAGCCCGCCGTGCTCTGGGTTTTCGTACCAGTCATGAACGCGGTTTCAAGATTCCCGTAAAGCTGTTCCTTTACGCGCGAAACCTGGAAAGCAAGTTCATCATTGATAGCATTCTGTAGAGGGTCGCCAGTATAGGCAAAACCAGAAGTACCGACCTCAGTAAAAACAAGCCTGTTATTAGATGCCAGCTTGTCATAGGTTACGGAGATCGACTTATGCTGAGTCTGCGTGTAGTTGGTTTCATTCGTACGCCCATAGGCTACAGCGGTAGGAGCGGTTACGGAAGTATCTTCCGGTACGCCAGCCGCCGAAAAACCTGCAAGCGCATATTGAGCCGACATAGCGAACTCATGGGAAGCCGCTTGCTTTACGCCCGCAAGGCGAGAAAGGAAAGGATAGTCAGTTGGAGAAAAAGTGATAAGAATGTCGCCATTGACATTCTCAACATTCCAATTAGACGCGTATCCAGTACTAGTATCATTAGCCATATGTTTCTCCTATCGGACAGGGTTGTTTTTCTTCTCCTGCATCATTTCAACGTATATTCGATCAGCCTTTTCTCGGTTCCCCGCTTTCTGTTCCCGAGTGAAGGCGGCTTCAAGTGTAGCCAGCCTACTACCCGGAGCGGCAACGGTTCCGCCGTTAGGCTTCCCAACATTCCCGAAACGCTGGGTCTTAGACTCTTCCACCGCTGCATCCCTAAAGGCTTTTATACGTGCCGCGTATGCCTTAACGGATTCGCCGGTACTCTTCTCATCTTCGCCTAGGAATCGCTCGATATCATCAACCGGAATTTTCTCTTCAGCCGCGATCTTCAAAGCAATCGCAAGGTGTTTAGCCTTGAGAGCTTCGGCCTTTTCAGCCGCCCGCTCTGCCTTGATCTGCGCCAGCTCCAATTTGATAGGATCGGTTTCCGGCCCGGTCAATTCCTTGACCTTCGCCTCTACCAGCTTCGGCAACTTGTCAGACATGAACTTGTCATCATGGTTCTTAACCGTTGTCGAAATCTCCGCATCAAATGCGCTTTTCAGGATCGGCGTCTTTTTGATAAGCTCGAAGGCTTTTTCTTGGCTGTCGATCCCTGCAAGGACGTTCCCCGCCGCGACCGCTTCGCCTATCACCTTTTCCGCTTCCGCCCTATCCGCTTCCGGTAACTTCGCGATGATATCTGTCAGTTTCAACTTGTTCTCCTAGCCCATAGACCTGTGGCCTATACGCTATTTGATATAGTATACCTATTTGACATATTATGCAAGAGGCTTTGATTAACAGGGATAAACAGAGAGTAACAGAGAGAAACAAAAGGTAACGTAGCATATCCTAATTTATCCTTTAGTTTTATTTTCCAGAGGCCAGCCCTTATCGGTTTTCCCGTTTCGCGCTGCCCATGAATCGTATTCCTCATAAGGCACAATACCTTCCCCGCGAATGCGCCGGAACTCGGGCTTCATATCGTCAACTATTTCGACAATACGGCATCGACAATTATGGACGATTGACATATTGCCATTGCCGTGATAAACTCCATACCATCCTTGTTTCGTTTGGAGGTTGTATACATGACCAGTATATGGGATAAACTTGATGCAGACTACGTTATCAGTGAATACCTTGGCGGTGTTTCCGAAAAGGCTCTTGCTATCAAACTCGGCATTTCTCGTGATCCTATTCGCAGAATACTCACTAATAGAAACATCCCCATTCGCGGAAGATCGTCTGCCATGTATTTGCGTATGTCCAAAACTACGCCAGAGCAACGCTCGAAACTTGCGGAACGGGCGCACAATGCAGTACGCGGCGTAAAGAGAAGCATGGAAGAGCTTGAAAAGAGAGCCATTACTTGGCAATCGAGAAAAGATAGAATTGGAGGAGGAGAGAATGAATTGAACCAATGGCTTATAAATAGAGGTTTGAATACTATTCCTCAATTTGCTGTCGGCCCTTATAATATCGATATCGCCATCTTTCCCGTCGCCGTGGAATTGCTCAGAAATACCCCCGGACCTCTTACTAGGAAACACGATAGAGAAAGAATCGAATATCTTTGCCGCCGTGGGTGGAATGTTCTGTATATTTGGATTAAGCCAAATACCCTCCCGTCCGAACTCCATGCCGATTATATCGTATCCTATCTTGATGCTATTCGCCTTAATCCATCCCTGGGTGGTGAGTATCGGGTGATTAGGCGTAACGCGAATCTCGTTGCCTCTGGACGTTTTGATGATGACTAATTCGCCATCATAATATCGTTTGTATAACTTCTCTATATCTATTCCAATAGGTATTGAATCCTCAGGAATACAATTTATATCTTCGGATGGGTCTCCAGAGAGTCCAGGAGCTTCAGCCGGCACTCCGCCAGGGTAGAATAGGCCCTCATCATCGGCGTATTCACCATCCATTGCGCCATGGCTGTCCCGCGTATTCTTGTCCAGCGTCGCAACCCACATCTTGCGCGCGACTATGCCTAAGTCTTCCAGCTCATCGTATACGTCAAGATGCCCCTGATTGTAGTTGCGATTCGATTCGGTTTGAACGATCCTGAGAGCCTGCCAGTATGACGTATTCAGGTCATCCCGTATCCGTCTGGCCGTTTTCGCGTATCCCTGACCTTGCGCTAAACTTTGCGTAATGGAAGACTTGAACTTGACCACGTCTTTGACTGACCAGTTCTTATATCGTTCCTCGAAGTCTTCCCCGCTGGACGCATCCCATACGCTAGCGCGAATAGCCTCGACAGGAAGCACCGGCCACTTGATAGACACGCCAAGCGCTTGGTCATAAGCCCATTCTGTAGAGTATGCCCCATCCGCGAATGACCGGGAAGAATTGGAAAGCGTTGACTTGATAGCCGTATTCGTCAAGTCTTTATACTCAGAATTGATAGCCTCAAGTAGCGTGTTTAGCCTGTTATACTTCCTAGCCGCACTTAGAAGATCGTCCGTCTTGCCTATGCTTGCATACAGCTTGGCTATCTCGGCCTCGATATTCTTATAGGATGCCCGATACCTTGCGGCCAGTTCTTTCTCGAAGCGGGCTGTTTCTGCCTCGTTATTATCAGCGGACTTTAGGAGTAGTTTAGACAGGTCACGCGTCGGCATTTACTTCCTTTGTAGTATTGTCAATAGGATTAGCCTCTTTGCTCGCTTTCATGTTCTCCGCGAATATATCTGCATCCTCTTGCGCCTTATCGTCCATTTCCTTGGCTGTCTGCGCGGGGTCAGGAATAAAGTCAGCCGGGAATACCTTCAAGGCTATCTCAGTCGGCAATTCCTTTCCGCTTAGTTTGGTAAACTGGTCTACGGCGCTTTGCATATCGAACGGAAGATTGCGCCTAAAGAGAATATCAACCTGCGGGCGGTCTTGCGGCTTGGCTTTCATGTTACCGCTTACATTCTGGATAAGACGGATGCGCCATTGTAGGCCACGGGAGAAATACGCCTCGCAAGATGCGCAAAAGTACTCGAACTGTAAAAGCTTGTATGCCAGCGCGACGCCAGATATCTCGCCGGTATCGGCAACGTTATTCGGGTTGATAATCTGCATCATGTCATAGATAAGCCGCTCGAAAGTCTCCGTTGTATTCTTGATGAACTCAATGGGGATGTTTTTAGTCAAAAAAGAGACAGCAGTATTGACGTTCTCTCCCAAATCCTCAAATGTCCTGGTTTCCTTGAGCCTGTCTAGTTCGGTTTTCCCTTCCTCATCTCGTTCGGTGTTAAGCCGATTGCGCAAAAGCAGATAGGAATTAGCAAAGCGCCGCGCCTCATTGGCATGATCCTCGCTGACTACCCGGTCAAACTCGTCTATCAACGGCAGGACGCAATCGAATAGATTAGAACAATCGCGCGATATTTTGTATTGGACGAAAGGAACTTCACCATAGGCGTGCTCGGATTCTACTGATAATTCAAGGGAATTAAAATCTTTCCCCTCGTACTTTGTTATCGAAGTCCCATCATAGAAATATACCTCGGCTTTATCGCCCCCCTCTTCATCTTTTTCCTTGTAGTAGCGGATCATCCCGACAAGTTTAGGTGGAAGCTCGTTATTCCAGATAGGTACGCATTGGCCGTAAGGCACTTCAACAAATCGCTTTTCGCCGTCTTGGGTGTAGTGATATTCCCAAGCCTCGCCATGGGTCAAAGCCGTCTCGAATAATTCTTGCGTTAGAAGTTGCTCATCATTGGTATCGAATATCGGCATGAGCGTAGTATCGGCGTATCCATCTTCGCTGGAATAAACAATCTGCCCAGGCTTGGCCATGTACCCCGTAACGAATCGAATGCCCTTGCGCGCGATAGGCAACGGGATACGCGAATCAGGCTCTTCATGCGCCGCGCGGCCAAGAATGGCTACATTATACCCGCCCGCATACCGTTTCTGACATTCTATTTTACGCTGTCTGAGAGCATCGCCCGATATCAGTTTCTCGATTGCTTTTATGTCCATGGGATACCCCCGAGTATGTCGAGTGTATCACTTTAGCCTAATATGTGCAATATCTCTATAATACCAGTCCTTTCGGCTTAGTTCCTTCGCCAACAAGGACGGAAGCCTTGACGCTTGCGTCGTGGCATTCGTGATACCCTTCGGTTTTATCCTGTAGCATATTGATCCTAGCAATATCTTCACTAGCGGCTATCTTCATAACCTCGATAAGATCACAAGAATCTTTAGGTTTGTTTTTATCGATTCCTAGCCCATCTTTCATATCTCGCGTGATATTGATATAATGATAAGGTTTATCGCATCCATGATCGCGCAGGGTATCGGTAAATTTTACTCGCTTTTGCTTGGCTATTAGCCGGACATCCGAAGGTATTGACGCAATGTGTTTCTCTAGTTTTTCTACTGCCCATCTTTGAAATGGAATCGCATTGGGCTGATTTGACCTTACGCAAAATGCAATTATACCCTTCAAATTAAGGACCCTAGTCCGTCTCCTTTGCGTTCCGTCAAAGCTGGATACGATCCGTTCGTAGTCAGCGAATAGTTCGGGGTTATGGGTTATCATGTCGGAAGCGGCACGACTTGGATTATCATAACCCAAAGCCTTAGCAACATCGATGGCGGCTATCCATTGCTCCCCGTCATGCCATTCGCGCCTTACCGGGACATCTTCAAATAATATTACTGCATTGCGTGGTTCCATCTATTACCTCTCGCATATACGTTAATACATATATGACATAATGTCAATAGATGATTATAATCCTAGCGCCCCGGCTGCTGTACCGGCTCGGATAACTCGAGTACCTATCAAATCTTCACAAGCATAGCGGGCGCTATCGATAGCGTGATTGTCCTTATCGGGATATTTGCTTACCACGTCGCCCGCCCGGTTTATCTCTAGCGCGTAGTTTACAAACTCTTTAGCCGCAAGAGGGCAGCGGATAGGATCGATAATGATATTCTCAAGGTCGGCCAGCCAGTTGACGCCATTCTCGACGCTTCCCGCGCCTTTCTTGACTCCCTGGATTCGCAGCCCATAATCAAGCTTCATTTCGTCGATGCTTTTAGGCTCTGCGCTATCTGCTCGGGTAGTTTCGCGCTTCTCCTCATTAGACAGTTTCGATGCTAAAACACGATTAGATAGTCCTATCCCGGCTTCCTCTCGGAAAATGTATAGGCGGCGCTTCTTGGCGTCATAATGCATCCGCAGGAAGCAAGCCGGGTCAATGGCATAGCCAAAGTCTAATCCCTGCCGAATGCGGTCAAAGGTTTTTATCTCTTCATCGGTGATCGCTCGTATATCTAGATTATTGAATATTTCAAGCCCGGTCCCGACTTCTTCGCCTAGGTATTCATGGCGATATGCGGTTTCGTTAACGGTCTTTAGATGCTCGGCATCTGCTATGAACCGCTCGCCTAGCCATTCGGGATTGACGTCTAGGTAGCAAGACTCATGTACTCGCCGGCCTTTTTTCTCGATTCGCGTCTCTTTATTGACCCATGAGCGCATAGACTTAGGCGGATTGTATGAATAGAAGGCGGTTCGCTTATGATTCTCGCCCCTGAAAATGGACTGTATTAGGTTGCGGATATCGTCATAATTGCCGAATTGGTCGCACTCTTCAACGTGGAGATATTTGATATATCCAAATCCAAGCTGAATTGATTTGAGCTTTAGCGGATTGTCGGCACCCTTGAATAGTATCATCTGCCCCGTAGGCGTATAAATGGCCTGCATGGGCGAAACCATGAAGCGGAAAAGATGGTCAACTTCGAGCTTAGTCGCCGCCCATCGATACTGACCAAATACGGTATCCCTTAGTTCATTATCATATCGGCGGGTAACGAGGGCATGAGCGCCTTTATTTTTGACTATACCTAAAACTACCGCGAGTGATACAAAGCTCGATTTTAGCGAGCCTCTACCGCCCTTACACCATATTTCGTCATAGGTGTCTGCAACAAAGTCGGCGTAAAGATCATAAAAGGCTGGCCCGAATGCCTCTGTTAATCTCATTTTCTCGGGATATCATCGACTATAGTTACACTTCCAGAATGTTCTACCTCAGTCTTATCTTTCCATCCGAGTTGCTTTAATGAGAATATAGCCATGGTAGTGTCTATCTGTTTTGTAAGTCCCATAGACTCCAGAGCGCCTTCTTTTTTGGTTATGCACCATTTTATAGAGTCCGCAAACTCGGCCCACTCATAAAGTCGCTGCTTGTATACATGATGTTTTGCGCAGAACTCAGCGATGATAGGTATATCTTGCTCTTCGACGTAATTGATAAAATCGTCCAGTAAAGCGGATTTAAGCTCATCAGTCCATTCTACTGGACGAGCCATCAGGAACCTGCCCGCGTGGAATCGCGAAGTGACATCCTTCTACCCACCCCCGAAATCTTGACCATTTTCCGCATGTTATGCCTTCCTTATGTCTATAATATAATCACGCGATAAAATATATTCGCTGTCTTTCAATTTCACCGCATGATCGAGACACCATTTATCTCGCTCATCTTTACTTGTAAATACTACCGAAAAATAGAATTGCGCGTCAAGATACTTCTCGTTTATCTTCGATTGTATGTCCTGGCGCTTCCCATCGGCTTGGTTTATCTCTTCCTTGCTTGATTCTTCAAGTTGCTCAAGCGTCGGCTTCTCTTTCTTGACAGACTTCTTTACTACCATATCAGGCTCCCCTTTCCCATCGCGTATCCTTGATAAATGGCGATCCTTTTCCTTGCCCCACCCGGTAAACCTTTTCCAATTGCTTCAGCTTGGGCGGCTTGTAGACCGATAAGCGGAAAATACTCTTTAATCATTTTATAGCTTTCTGGCAATTCAGCTTTCATAGCAGGCATCATCCAATACCTTGGCGATTCAAAAGACATCACCCATAAGTTATAGTCAATAGGAAGTTTTACGTCATGCTTGGATAGCAAGGCTTTTATGTCATTAAACCCATAAGACGCAATAGGATACCAAGTATCACCTATAACCGGCCCTTTCTTTCTTAGCATACTTGCGCGGTTTATCCCATCGGTTACTCGCAGCCCCTTGGCGTGCATGCTGTCAGGCTTCGCAATTTTAAGTGTTTCGTTATATGTTTTTGTGGAGTATTTTCCCCAGCCGAAAGACCTTATACCTTGATATAACGGTTGGCCTACCATCGGTTTTTGAAACAGTCCATTTTCAAAGTCGAACCAAAATAACGGACTTGGCAATTTGCAAATATGGCAATTCATCTTTTTTTCGTAGTAGCTTATGTAGTTTTCCACAAATGGAAGATTATCTATGTAATACATGTATATCAGCGTAGGCTCAATTCCCCATTCTTTCATACGCAAATG
>Ga0172381_10000627_pt1 | contig 42888 bp, 64 predicted proteins | sample Leawel6488metaG_FD_119754 | JGI IMG/M metagenome (GOLD analysis project Ga0172381, IMG submission 119754) | Leachate microbial communities from a municipal landfill in Southern Ontario, Canada - Leachate well 64-88 metaG | ecosystem: Engineered > Solid waste > Landfill > Unclassified | place... | reverse complement strand
ATCGTACTCTTTATTGGAAGCTTGAGAGGAGGATACTTCAACCGATCCAGGGAATATGTTGTCCAAATCTTGATCAGCGATTCCCAATCTGTGTTGTATCCGTCTATCTCCCAATGCTCCTTTCATACCTCTAAATACTGGTGGGGGTGGTTTGGTAGCAATCGCGCTCCAACCAACCGACAATCGACGTAACAACGTTGTCTCTCCAGCGGGCAGTAAGTGAGTGTAAGCTTCCATTTTTTTATCTGGCATCTCTACACTAAATATTCTCCCCAAGAAAGCCAACCTATACTCTAGATTCTCATTACATTTGAACAAACGCATGTGGCGGATGTTATCCTCTAAATCGGAGCTAGTTAAGCCAACATGGATGTTGCCCTTCCCAACGTTTCTCGATATCCTTCTTACTAACGCCTCTATACGGTGTTCGGTTTTTTCCATCCTGCGAGGTGGTGGTATGTCCGGAACGCGGTTCTTCAACAAAGAGTAATACGCGACTTCTATTCTTTCTGCTTCGTCCTCATAGAATTTGTCTGACCAGACATATTCTGTATTAAGGCACATATTTTATTTTTATTTTTAACTTCTGTGATAATTCTATTTCGTGACGCATGCCGTCGCTTATCCTCTTCCCAAACACGTAAACCACATCACACGCTCCCAATAACATGTCATCGAGTATGGTAACTTTCTTATTATTACCATAAAGACCGTATCTAGAGACAGACGCTAAATGTGGGATAGCTGGCGATTTTTTGTAAGAACGTAACCATTCACCCCATTGTATTGCCCTTCCTATATTCCTTAGGATTTTTTCTTCTGTTTCTGCCCTAAAGGGAGAACAGACGTATGCTCGTTTCATATTAAGATGGCTAAAACACGGCGTGATTCTAACAAATAAAACTCTTCTTTTGTTTCATCGTCAGTAATCTTTTCCGCGTTGAAATTTTCGTATATGATTTTGTCTCCGACTTTTATTTCTTCTACTTTGCCACCAATAGCAACGACTGTGGCGAAATTTTCTTCTTTGTCTTGTGAAGACACCAACAGTATTCCTGATTTGGTTTGTAACTCCTTTTCAAAAGTTTTTATTAGTATCTTGTCTCCGATTGGTTGTATCTTCATATGTTTGTAGACCCAAAGCCAGTTTCTCCGCGTTCGGTCTCTGGGAGTTTTTCAACTTCCTCGATACCGCGGACAACGGCTGGTAACAAGATTAATTGTGCCAAACGTTCACCCATTTTTACTTCGATTGGGTTGTCAGTGGTATTGAAGACACACGCGAAAAGCTCACCAATATACCCTTCATCGATTACACCAGGCATCACAATCAACCCTTTCTTGCGTGGCGTGGAACTACGGTTAATGATTAAACCCCATGTTCCAGTTGGTACTTTTACTTTAACACCAGTCTTCAAATCGACTGCTACTTGAGAGTGTGGCGCGATTATTAAATCTGCACTTAAGGTCAAATCGTACCCTACGTCCCCTTTTTTCTTAGGAGCGGAAAAATTCTTCGCCATACCCGATTCAACCAAAACATTCGTTTGTTCATCAGTCATTAAATTTTTTAATCGTGCGAATTTGTCTACCATACGTGACATTATTCCTCCTGCTCCTACTTCAATCAAATCTTTTGTTCCGTAATCCAATAATTTACGTTCAAACAAATCTAACATTCCGCTTACTTGGCAAGAAAAATTCCTTTTTGTGTCTATTTTGTCTTCTACCCACTTATCCTCTAATTGCATCTTTAAGATGATGGCGTAATTGGCGATATCAAGGCAGGTATCTTGGATTGACTCAAAATTTGGCTTCATACTTCAATAACTATGTTAGCGGCAGTACTTACCCATTTTACTGGACATTGAGTGACTGTTTCAATGTGTTTTAAGTACGCTCTTACTTCTTTTTCTAACACTGGTTCAATTTCGCTCCAACTTCTTGCTCCCCACAATTCAGGGAATTTGTAATTCAAAAAGTTGAGGAAGATAGCATCTGGACCATTTAATTTAGCGGCTAAACGTAAATCTTCATCATTCATCACGCCAATACGACGTACTTTTTTGGTCACAGTCGTGATCTCGATTACTTTCTTCAATTCAGCGATTTGAGCGTCGGTCATTTTACTTAAGACTTCTCGGTGGAAGTTAGACAATTCAGTGGAGAATTGCGCACGTTCTGCGGGAGACATATCATAAGGAAGTTTTCCTATTCCCATGTTGGCCACTTGCCCAATTTCCAATCTGTTGAACTCCTCTAAGATGGCCGGATCAACCAATGGAGACATACCGACTTTCTCTCGGCGTGCGTTCATTGTTTTCACCAATTCATACCAAGATACTTCACCACGCATTGGACCAGAATTACCAGCGACACGGATAGGATAAGTACGCAACACCATTACAACTTCCGTATTCTTGGGAGGAAGACCACACTCGGCCAACCAACCAGCAGCGATAGTAGAACGAGAAGTACAGTACGGATAAGAACCAAAATGTAAATCCAACAACGTACCTTGTGTTCCTTCTACCAATACGTCTTGGCCTTTATTCAGTACTTCTTGCATTATGGTTGTTGTGTCTCCGATTTTAAAAAGTTTTATGTTGTTCTCTTTAAAGTACTTAGAATTAACAAACAACCCATCAGCGCTTTTTCTTTCTACCTTCTGAATTAAAGCGGCACCACAACCGTGAGCAGTAGAACCCATTCGTTCGTGCATTCCTTTCTCAACGTCATACGCGTCCTTAGAATGAGAAAACGCACGTAAATCGATTGTTAATTGTTCATTAGTACGAGTGGTAAATTCATGCAGACTGTTGATCAGTTTTACTTCTTTATCTAGTATCTCTGGTTCTACATATGCGCCAGCTCCGATTAATAATTTAATATTTGGGTTAATCCAAGCTACTGGTACTTGGCACATCGCGTATGGTTTTTCATTCTCATAAACAGTGTGTCCAGCGTTAATAGCTCCAGTACGAATAGACGCTCCGATATCTCTTGTCTTTACTAGATGTTGGCAACAGAGACCTTTGGCTTCGCTCCCCCATTGCCCCCCAACGACCACGATTACTTTGCCTTTTTGCATATTATTTTAATTCAGCGACTACTTCTTTAACCAATGAACGAGTTGTCCCCACCAAGTGTTTTTTTGGTAGATTCATACCTTCTGCTCTCAATAAAGATACTAAATATCCAACTTGGACTGGAGACAAATCCATTTTCTTACAGATTTTTGACATTGGGGTATCAACCCACAAATTTATAACCTGTTTTATCTCGTCCTTTGTATACATGTGATTTGGTTTCATATTACATTTTTAATTTATAAACTAATTGTCTTACACGTTCTCTTGATATACCGAATTTTCTTGCTATATCTGCATGTGATCGACCAAACAAATGCAGGCGGTATATTTGCATATCTCTTGTTATATCCTTCTCGTTGATATGTTTTATCGTGTTTTTGTCTCCTCTTATCTGTCCAATTATCTCTGCCACTATTACTTCTCTTTCGTTCATGTAAACCGATTCTACCATGCCTAGTCTCTTACAATCACGTAAGATGAAATTACAACTACGGCATAACACATTTAATTTTTTATCTTCTTTATATACTGATACTTCTACTGTAGTCCCACATTTTTCACATTTACCTTTTGATTCCGTGAATTTTTTGAATTTGTCTGGGCATGTCTTTTTCATGTATGCCAACCGTCCGTATATTTTATGTATTTCCATATTTATATTCATTAATTAAATACCCCGTTCAACCCCCCATGTCCACGCTTGATGATACACAGGGGGTGAATCAAAGGTACTTACATTATACCACGAGACGCTACATGTTGTCAAGTACTTTCTATTGACAATTTTACACACACCTGTGGATGAAGATGTGGGGGGATTCTCCTTGACAAAGAGGATTTGGGTGTCAACACAATTGTAAAGATAGCCCTCTCGGGTGTATAATAAAAATTATAAAGAATAAGGCAGGTAAGGCGTGTTTGAAACGGGGACACGAGCCAACCGACCTTAAAATGGTTGGCCGTACCTGTTTTATTCTTTAATTTCAATCATGTCTTATGCCAAATGCTGTCCCTTTTAATGATGTCGGTGTACGGATGAAAAAAGGCGGTTGGGTAGCTTCGTTCCAAAAATGTTATGAAGGTCTAACCCCAGCGCAAACGTCAGTTCTTTTGTGGATAACTTTTCATATCCATTATGGTAGTAGCTTTAGTTATCCTAGGATAAAAACCCTATCCAAAGAAACTAAACTTTCCACCGCAACTGTACAACGAGCGATCAAAGAATTGGTATTAAAGGGGTTGGTACTGGTAACCGAACGTTATTTGCCCAGTGATCCAACAATAAGAACATCAAACGCTTACACAGTTATGATACCAAATTCCGCCTTCGAAGATTCCAAAGAACCAGACCAAATAGACCAAGAAGAAGAACAAGAACACATAGAAGGCATCCACGAGGGGGATTACACGATGCACGATTTAGACGGGGTTCCTTTTTCACACAATATACACTAGACGATACCCCCTCCTATCAGGAGAATAATGGAACCTACTATTTCCCGTGATACCACCTCCTATCACCGCAAATACAAAACAAAACGAAGATAACAAAACGAATTTTAACTAAATTTATTTACTAATAAATTGAAATCCCCCGAGATTTCATCTTTCCAAAGAGTACAAAACGACCCGACCAAGAGAGGCCGAGTCGATCCCGATTTTGGGAGGTAATTCGTTCGTTTCTAATTGCTGCTGATCTGGCGCAATCTAAACAAGCAACCGTCAATTTCTTCTATTTCCCATCGTTTTGGCAGTTACGACTTCTAAATACGTGGCTAAGAAGATAATGGGTATAACCCAGATAGACAGAGCAATTAGTAACGAGTGAATAACGCCCAGACAATCATTCCACAAAGGCAAGCAAAGAGAGAATTAATAAACAATCTAAAAACAGTCTCGTTCAAATCGAACGCCCACCACGTAAGTGAGAAACCGTGCAGATTACCAGCACGAGAACACGACCAGATTTGTTGGATTTTTTTCCACATCGGGGTTACAGACGTTTTTTCATTTTCCAGCCAATCTATCAGTTCTTTAAAATCAGGCAAACGGCTAAAGCAAAGTGGGTTTTTTATTCTTGACATATACCAAGTTCTTTAAGAATTCTGTCCTCAACGAGTTTGAAATCCTCGCTTATAAAATACTCGACGATACGGGACGCAATGGTTTGTTTGCTTTTATTACAGGCGTCACCTGTTGGTTGCCAATGTTGATAGAGTAAAATTCGATAAGACATCAATCGTTCGACGTTAGTTCTTAATTGATCGGTTGTGGCGAATTGTTTCATATTGGTCTAAAATTAATTAAAAATTTGTTCCTTTTTACCATTCTATTTGACAAGCCAACCACGAATTCGCCGTTCTCTTCTTTGAGGAGAATAAAAGCGTTTTTAAATAGCTCGTGGTTAGTAAGGGAAGGATATTCACGGTCAAAAGCCCGTTGAGCTTCTTCCTTTGCTCCTTGAAAAATTACGTACATACGACAAGCAGTAAGTAAAATTTAGATAGAGAATAAAGAAAGTGCTTGAATCATTTCACTAATCGCCAGTTGTTGGAAGGCGTCCGCTTCCGTCAGTGCGTGTTCTAAATGTTCACGGGCGTTGGTGATTGATTCTTGGACGGTTTCGTCCTTAGTAGTTTCCCAATGGTTTGGTTGCATCATATAAAGTAGGATTTAATTTTTTGGATTATCTGACCGAAGCGTGGTAGAACGAAGAAATAAAAACGGTCATCGAGCAACCACCCGACACGTCGTCCCACGAGGGAGCGTTCGGAGTGAAAACCCGAGCGTTTAATTAAAGGGTTTTTAATCCACATATTAGATTGGTTTAGTTATTTCGTCAGCGTAAGCCGTGACGATATTGGGCAGAGTAGAATCGGATTCTACGAATAGACCGTGAACGTTGGCAACGACGCAAAGTTGATTAAACTCACGTAAGAAGCAAACGACGTGGTGATACTCGTTGCGGGTAAAACCCCGTTCAATGAGAGTGTCACATGTCAAAAAATCGCCCTTCATAAGGGGTTGTTTGCACGTTGGACATTCTTGGACGTGGTTAGTTGGTTTTTGGTAGATTTTTAACATAACTTGTAAGTTAGAGTTAAATCTTTGTTGATTCTATACTTGTCGACCTTTTGGTTGCCGAATTCGTTGATTGAGTGGATTAAGAGCGTTTCCCCGTCCACCACGAATTTATACGCCCCGTCGTGTTTCTTAGAACAGAACAAAAACGGGTTGTGAGCTTCAAGCTCTTTTATTTTCATAACAATTAATTAGTTATTAGAGTGAGTGGTCACTTTTTGTCTCCCCCCAAAGTTTAGGAGGAGTGAAAAGGTGATTACAAGCCTGTCAATATTTCCAAAGCGTAATTTAGACCCGAGACGTACCCCGAGTGCCACTGAACGTCGTCCCAATCGTCGTAGGTTTCTACGCGGTCTAGTTGGTTTTCCATATCCTTGATGGTCGTAACGTTAGCCTGTTTTAGAGTCCCCTTGTTCGCCCTAAGGCATTCTGATACCGCCTCTTTACGAGTGGCTTCAAGGAATTTTATCGTTTCCCGTACTAGTTTAGTATCATTGCTCTTTTGAATGAGGATTTCGGCGTCTTTCTTGATGTTACCATCAATTCTGACGATGAATTCGCTAGGGAAAGCCCCTTCTTTTGTTCCTTTTATGTGGCTTGAACAGAGGTATTCCGCCCCCCCGTCCGTCTTGTGGTAGTAGAGTTTCATATTTTTAGATTAATTTTTAAGACGAGTGGTCGCCTTTCTTCCGCCCCCCACAAATTGAGGGGCGGTGGAAAGGAAATCAATAAATTATTTTACACTTTTTATCGAGTAACCATGAGGAAGAAATCGAGCGTTTGGTAAGAAGAAGCAAAAAGCACGGTCTTTTACCAGTAGTAGCCCCGACAATCCCACGTTTGATTGTACCGCCTGGAAATTGAACGGTTATTCGTTGGTCTGAACCGTAATAAGGGATAAATTGTCGAGCGAGGTCTTTATTGTTGAACGTGTCTTGATATTCGTCATACTTGCGTTCAAGGAAGGTTTGGAATGAATTGTTCATACGTTTATGAGATAGAGGAACAATCAGGGCAAGTACAATTTTTTCCGTGCCCCGTGGTGTTCCCGTTTAATAAATCAAGGTGGTGTTGGATTCTTGACGCGATATAGTCGGTTTCGTCCCCGTCCAACGCTTCTGGTTCCTCAGCGTTGTAGAGGGTCTGGTGGATTTCGTTGGCGATTTGTTCCGCCAAAACGTTAAGGTTGATATGGCCGTGAGTGTTTGTTTTCATAAAGTTTCTGGATTAAAAAATGAATTAAAAAGCGGTTGTGGGGTTTGGCAAGAGTACTTCGATTTGTTGGTAAACCCGTCAAACCATTCTCCCTCTTTGCGGGTTTTAGGAGAGCTGCACCAAGTTTTGGCTTGCCCCTCCGTTATCCCTTTGAGGATTAATTGATTCCGCCCGTTTTTATAGAACCTTATTATATCAAACATATGACAGTAGGATTAAAGACCGATCCGCAAGTGGTTGCAGAGGTCATTGGATTGAAAATTAAAGACCCAAAGAAAAGTGAAAGGAGCTTTGAAAGAGACGGTTTAGTGCCTAAATCAACGGCTCACGATATCCTCACAAGGTATTTCGGGCGTATCGACCGAGAAGAAGACCTTGTTAATGCCATCATAAAGCAGGATTTAGAGAATGTGGCGATTGGAGGATTGGTTATTAGTAATACATTGTCAAAGAATGAAAACGGAGTCCAACCCAAGGAGTTATCAGCTGTAGCTTCAGCAATGAGTGATGCGACTAAAAGGCGACAACTAATGACTGATGGGGCAACTGAAAACGTTACTATTGGAGTTCAGACATATCTACCTGAAAAAGATTAAAAATGTAAATTGTAAGAGAACGTGGGAGAAGGTAAAAGGGTGTGAGGAAACGTTATCCAACGTCACTCTCTGATCCGCCGTGTGTGTTTCGTTGCTCTTTGGCAACTGGTTGGTGGATTCAGTGGGTTTCAGTTAGAGGTTCCCGTCTCCTCACCTTTACATTTTACCACATCTTGTGCCAGTTTGTCAAGTACCTAATGTAGAGAAACCTGTGGATAAACTTAGCCCGCGCGATTCGTACACGTGAAGTTAAAAAACACCGTTCCGTCCGTTCCTGTTCTTTGCCTTTTCTTTGGGGTTCTAACCCTAAGAGACCGCACAACGCACCCAACGAGGCACAGAACGCAAGGGAGATACCTTCCTGTGGCAAGGACAATACCGCCTGAAACAAGAACGGCTATCCCAAAGAACGCATTACGAACAGGACAGGGGGAGGGGAGGGGGAAAGAGGATAAGGAGAGAGGGAGGAGGAAGAGGGGTAGGGAGCGAACCAAAAGGCAAGAGGAACGGTGGGGGGGAACCGTAATATATTTTTCTTTTCCAATACCTTTAGTGTTTTTTAACAATACCTACCATATTTTTTAATAATATATATATAATATGGATAAAAAGAAATCTTGTTAGACGTTGGTCCCCATTATGGGGATAAAACCTTATAGTGGGTAATATATGTATAATATAGGAATAATAAAAGCGTACAATGATTTACAAATACGACGGACACAAATTTTAAAAGAGAGTATAAACCAAGATGATTTTAACAATAAAGTCTTAAATGACATAACACTAAACCAATTATATGAAACAGCAGACAAATCAATCGAAGGATGGAACAATTAAAGAAGATGGCTTCCTACCAGAGGGAACAAGTAAAGAACCAAAAGTGGAGAAGGAAGAAAAAGTAAAGGAAGAAAAAGTAAAGGAAGCAACTTGGAAGAAAGGGTACAACAAATTCTTGAAGGAGAATCCTGAACACAAACCAATCGCCGGAGAACACTTAAGATTCTAAATATGGAAATGTGGAGACCTCATAAAGGAGCGCAAGAGGCTTTCCACAAGGCGTCTGCTTTTGAGATTGGTTACGGCGGGGCAGCCGGAGGCGGCAAAACTGAAAGTTTACTCAGAGAATTGTTGAGGCAGGTACACAAACCAGGATACAAAGCCGTTTTCTTTAGACGGACGTACCCGGAGTTGGAGAATTCCGCCATTGATAGAGCCTTTCAGATATACCCACAACACGGCGGAGAACCCAAAGATAAAGGTAGAAAATGGCAATTCAAGACCAAAGGGACTTATTCTCAGATTATTTTTTCCCATTTAGAGCATGATTCCGATGTCCACAAATACCAATCAACCCAGTTCGACGTTATTGCCCTCGACGAAGCGACGTCTTTCACGGAGTATCAGTACACTTACATGCGGTCTCGTATCCGCGGAACGGATCCGGATATACAAAGATACTACTTGCTCGCAACCAACCCTGGTAACATTGGTCACACTTGGTTCAAGTCCCGTTTTATTGATGGTAAAGAACCATTCAAAAAGTATGGTTTTAAAATTCAAGGAGAGGAAGAAATACAAGGAGACGTAAATGAAAAGGACATCTTAACCCGCGTGTTTATTCCAGCAAAGGTCTGGGATAATCCAACATTGGTTCAGAATGACCCACAGTACATTTCACGATTAAAGAGTTTGGATTCCGTTACTAGGAGAATGCTTTTAGATGGTGATTGGGACGTTTTTGCTGGTCAGTACTTTTCTGATTTCCGTCGGAACGTTCACATAATAGAACCTTTCGCCATCCCAGAGGGTTGGAAACGATTCGTTGGTATCGATTATGGTTCTTCCGCTGCTTACGCCGCGGTTTTCGTCGCTTTCGATTATGACGGAAACTGTTACGTGTACAATGAGTATTATCAAAAAGGCAAAACGGCTTATCAGAATGCCAAAGGAGTACAGGATTTATATTGGGACAAGGAAAGAGATATACCGAAAGACAAAATTTCAGCCTTTTTCATGGATCCGTCCGTTTTTGGAGGGGTTCGGACAGAGAACGGAGAGACAATCGCTGACATAACTAAGAATGCTAGACCAGTCGACGGGTTCCACGGGCTACCGATAAGACCAGCCGCGAACCGCAGAGTTGACGGATGGAACACAGTGAAAGAATTTTTAAACGAAGTAAATGGTCGGCCAAAATTACGGATTTTCAGGAATTGTACGAATCTGATCCAATACTTTCCTCAAATGATTTTTGACAAATACAACCCCGAAGATTTAGACACGACGATGGAGGACCACATTTTAGACGCCCTCCGTTACGTTTTACAAACTTTAAGAGACAAAAAATCTCACCCGATTTTGAGTTCAATCGAGGAAAAAATAATGAAACGATTTAGACCAAAACAGGATTTTAATCCAAATTCTCAATATGCCCCAAGATAAATATTTAAAGAAGGCCGCTGAATTAGACGTTATTAAACGTTTACAGGATTTGGTTGCTTTTCGTAAGGATTGTGGAGTAGAAACACGATGGAAGATGGCGGACAGATTAATGGAACCCAAGCCTTTGTCGGGCGATTGGGAGAGAAACTTCCGTGCGAACAAAAGAATGCTCCAATCAAGTGATTGGCAATCAGACAACGCTGATTTAACTGTTTTTCAGAAAGTTCATATTGCTCTTTCTGTACTTGGTGACCAGAATCCGCGTGCTAGTTTTAAGACCAATCGGCGCGATTTTAAGGCGTTGGCTCCGTTCCGTTCTGCGGTTTACAATTGGAGTTTAAACCAAGAAGATTTTAAATTTAAATTAAAACGATTCATTCACAACCAAGCGAAATACGGCGTAGCGTTTGCTTGTACCAAACCCCTGATTAAGAATAGAGATGTTGATGATTTGGTTGCTATTGATGAAAAAGGTAATGAAACTTACGAAACACGAAGAACGCAGGATTTCAAGGGTCCGTGGTTTAAGCCTCTCCGTAATTGGCAGGTTTATTGGGACGACGCCGCAGAAGTTTATGACCGATTCTCAATGCGTGATTGGGCGTATTATGAACAGTACAGTAAATCACAATTAAAAGTTCTATATCCGGCATTAGATTTAACTAAGTTGTCAGGTGAATCTACTCAAGAAGAAGATGGGAAAGAGAATAAACGTAAGGACCTGTACAAACTCTTTTATTATGAGGATTACGTTAACGATTTGATGTGTTTGATTTCAAATGACAAAGTTTTAGACGCTTTTCCATTGCCAAATGACCAGCACCGACTTACATTAAATTACGGCGCGTGGTTTTTGAGGGACGACGTTCGGATTGATGGTATTGGTATCCCAGAAGTGCTCGCGCAGGACCAAAATCTTTACAACAAAATCAATAACATGACCGTTGATCAGTTAGTTCTTTCTATTTATAAGACGTATTTTTATGATGGCACCAATGAAGAAGATGGTGTATTAACTTTACAACCCGGACGTGGTCAACAAGTTTTAGACCCACAAAAGATGCGGTGGTTAGAAGTTCCGACCAACAACGTAGAAGCCAATCAAAAATTAACAAAACTGCAAGAATCAATGGATGCCAACACCTTCAACAAAACTTTGGGTGGCGAGGCTCTTACGGGAAAGACAGCGTACGAGGTAGAACAAATCAAGAACAGTTCTCTACGTCGTTTGGCTTCTCCGATGGACGGTCTGAAGTACGCTTTAACTACTGATGCCCACAATCGGATGGACATTTTACATTCTATTTTAAAAAATTCTGAAGTAGAAACGATTACTGACCCGATTAGGGTAGAAGCGGCTTTAGCGGTTTATAAAAACAATCCAGAAATATTTAAATGGGATGAAGAAAACGCCGTAGTTTATAGGTACAAATATCCAGAAGTACGTCTTCCATTACAGAAAAAAGGCACTGAATTCGTAAAGTCCCGTGATGATAATTTCTTTTTACTTACGCCAGAAGGTGTGCGCAACGAGGGGGACATTGAAATCGACGTAAGAGACACGTTGTTGCCAAGTGTTGAATTAGAAAAAACCCAGTTGCTAGAGTTAAGCAATATGTTGATTCCTTTGTTGGCTGGTGACCCGGCGACGAACAAAAAACCAGCGATGATGCTGTTGGATAAAGCGAACCAAGACCCGAATGATTGGTTACCTGATGCTTGGCTTTCTGAACAACCAACTCCAGTCGTTCCACCCCCAGAATTAATGCCTCCAGATGGCAGGACTAGAGAGACACCAACGATGGTTCCGCAGTCCGCAATGGGGAGGGGGGCCAAATCAGTTGTTGGGAAACTTGGTAGATTGTTCTCAAAGATAAATCCAAAAGCAATAACGTCTAAATAAATATGAATGGATTGATAACAATCATGGCAGAACATGGGGACGATTTGATGGCGTTCTTAAAATTGCGGATAGATAAAATAAAAAGTTTTGGTTTTAAAGGAGAGAGTGAATATGAAACGATGTGGAACGTAGCGGAAGCAGAAGGACGTAGAAGAGAATTACAAGAAATAATTAATTATCTAGATACTATATGGAAGTAGATTTAGACAAAACAGAAGGAGAAATAATCGGGGATCACAAATTCGAAATGGACGGTTTAACACTCGAGTTTAAGGATTCCAAAGAGAAAATAGAAATTACATGGCGTACGGCTACAGAGAGTGGGAAATTTGATAACGACGCTTTGTTTGCTCTTGCTTTTTTAATAGCCAATCCAGCACAGCAAGATGCTCTAATACCAATAAAAACAGAAGAAAGACGCGTTTTTAGGCAAGTAAAGAGAGTAAAATTAACCAAAGATATGAAGGCCGGATCAGAGATTAATGTTGGGTTTAAATTTACCGTTCCTGTAGAGATGCTTTTGGCAGCCTCGCAGGGCGGATTATATGTTCCAAAGACCAAGTGAGGTTACTCACAGTCAAAGTAAAACAATATGTCAGAAGAAATAGATAAAGGAGTACAATCAGTACTTAAAATCACGGAGTTACTCAATGAATCAATTACAGGTTTAAAACAAGAATTGAGTAATTTAAAGGGTCGTGTTACTTCTCTAGAGAAGAAAACGAAAGAAGAAGTAGAAGTTGTTAAAGGTAAATCAGAGGGTGTTCCTGCAGAGATTTTGTCAGTTGTTCACAATTTGTTGGGAGAGGGCGTATCAGTGAGAGTAGAGGATGACAAAAGTGGAATGATGTATCAAATTTTGTTAACAATACCACCAGAGATGTCCAAATCTCTAACACAACCAGACATAAGAGCCTGTTATATAAAATATTCGGAAGGAATCGACGCTTTGAAGATTTGGCTACAAAAAGTTAAGAATAATATAGCGCAAAGTTTTACCAACAATGGTGAAGCTCCACCACAATATTAATATGCCAGTTACTATCGCGGAAAAAGGGAATAGATTTGTTGTAAGAACACCAGGTGGTGTAAAATCAAAAGGTTCTACTAAAAAGAACGCCAAAGCACAAAAACGTTTACTCTTGGCGGTAGAACACGGTTGGAGGCCAACATCGGATGGAAAAATGAAAAAATAATTAAAAAATAATGACCAAGTTGACCTTAGGAGTCTAATGACCAACCTACACGGACAACAGTCAGAGGAAAAAGTATGAACAAAATCGATGACGTCGAGGAATTTAATTCCGAAGGCGAAAACAAAGAGACAGAAGAAGTTGATGAGGAACCAAAAGAAGGTGAAGAAGAGGACAAAGAGTCCGAAGAAGAGCCTAAAGAGGAACCAAAAGCGGAAAACAAACCCGCACCAGAGAAATTTTATTATTTCAATGGACGACAACTTACTGCTGATGAACTCTTTGAAGAATCGAATAAACTCCACACGGAGTATACCAAAGTAACTCAACAAAAGTCTAAAGAGCCAGAAGTTGAGTACGATGGTAAACAAGTAGAAGAATTTAAGAAGTTTGCAAAGCAACTTGGGGTTGTTTTTGAGGGAGATTTAAATGCGAAGGAGCAAAAGTCTGAAGAAAAAAGAATCTTAGAGACCTTTATTACTTCTCACCCAGAGTTTAATGATCCGGTTAAACAACGGGAACTTTTTGTAGGATTGGCACAGTATAATACAACACTGCCGTATTTGTCAAAAAGTTTAGAAAAAGCGCATTTAGATATCATGCCGAAGAAAAATGACAACGACAAACGCGCTGAACAAACGAAATTAAGTCGAGCTTCTACTGGGACTCCAGGAGAAAAAGTTAATAAAACACACAACCTAAGTGACGAACAAGTTAGAGTCATGAAAGAAATGGGTGTGTGGGAAGAATAATTAATATATGTCTATTAAAAGAGTTGGTTCTTTAGTGCCAGGTCCAGAGGTAGGGAGTATCAAACTTCCAGTATCTTCTTTGACCATAGCTAAGGATACCTTAATGATGGTAGATCGTTCTAACAATGTACTCGTTGCCGCTACTAGTGCTGCTGCAACCACAAATTCTTTGTGGTTGGTAAGAAAAGCTATCGTAGCCGCGGACACAGTTGCAGAAGTAGAACCAGTCACCATGTATGACCTTTTCGAGGTCGATACAACCAACAACACCGCTTCTACTCAAATTTTGGAGAGAATGGTGTTAACTGACTCTGCCACAATTAACAACACTGACACTGATTCCGCCGTGGATGAAGGAATCTTTGAATGTTTGTTTCTTAAAGGCGCAGTTAGTGAAAAGAAATTAATTGGTCGTTTTATTTCTCTCGGCCAGGATGCCGATGTAAGTTAGAAATATATGGCTATTAAAAGAATCGGATCAGTAGTACCAGGCCCAGAAGATGGCAGCATAAATTTGCCAATTTCCTCTATTACTGTTGTTAAAGGAGATTTGTTGGTTCCAAGTGGGAATGTTCTTATTTTAGCTACCGCTGCTCTTGGTGTTACGACTTCTTCTTTGTGGCAAGCGGTAGAGTCAGCGACAACTGCTGACACTGAAGTCAAAGTTAGGATTGTTACTCTTTGGGATTTGTTTGAAGTTGATACAACGGCCGATACCGCCACTTCTCAGATTCTAGAAAGAATGATTCTTACTGATGAACACACCATAAACAATAGTAGCACAGACGTCGCGGCAGACGAAGGAATCTTCGAATGTTTAGCGATGAAGGGTGCTGTTGGGGACAGAAAATTAATAGGGCGTTTTATTGCTTTAGGGCAAGACGCTGATGTAAGTTAAAAATATATGATACCAATGCATTTAACGGATGCCGCGGATCTTTATGACCCAAGTATCCAAAAGATGTTCTTAAAAACCGCTGGGTCTGACCCAGAGGATTATAAGAAATATTATTCCGTTGAGACCGGAGTAGTAGATTACATCCGCAAGGATTCATCTTTGTCTGGTCTCGGTGAGGCTGATATCGTTGATCCGGAGAACGCAGTAATTACTGCCGAATCTCCAGTTCAAGGTTTTGATCAAACTTTTACACAGGTAGAGTTTGGCAAAGTTTTGGCCTTCACAAAAAGAATGTGGAAATTCGGTATCAAAAAGCGTGACATGATGAAGATTACTTCAGAACTTCGCGCCGCTTGTATCCGAAAACGTGAACGCCTTTGTGCAGAACGTCTGGACAATGGATGGGATACTACATACACCTCGACAGATGGACGTGGTAACCGAACGGTTACTGTTTCTGGTGGTGATTCCGCCGCTCTGTTCTCTGCTTCACATACTCGTGAAGACGGAGGTACTGCGTGGAACAACATCGTGTATGATGGTTCTACTTACAACATGGACGCCGATTATGACGCTTTGAAGGCTTTGCTTCGCACTGCTTCTAACGTTACTGATCCAAAGGGTAATTTGATGCAGGATTTGAATGTTGATACTTTGATTGTTCGCAAAGGTTCTACTCCATATTTCAAATTTATGGAAGTTCTTGGTGCAATCAAAAAAGGTTGGAAACCAGTATCTGCTGATCACGATGCTTCTGGCGTACCAGATTTCAAAATGATCGCTTTACCTCGTTTGACCAATGTTGCTTATTGGTATGGTATGGATTCTAGTCATTTGAACGGATACCAGTATGGTCTCCAGTATTTAGAATCTCAACCAATCGAACTTGAAGGACCGAATTTGGTCTTCAAGACTGGTGAAATCCAATACAAAGCAACTAATATGTTTGCTATTGGACATAATGATGGTCGTACGATGTTTGGTTCAAAAGGAACTAACGCCTAAATCACTTAATTCTTACACTATGAGTAATACAGATAAAATCTTGCTGAGTGTACTAACTCTAGTGATTGGCGGTGCGTTAGTCCTTGGTCAGATAATTAAAAAGCCTTCCGTTGTTGTACTAAGTACCACAACAGAAGCAGGGCAAGAAGTTCTTGGATACGCAGAAGGTACTCATTTGGGTATCTTTACAGCGGATTATTTAGAAGCCGTCACAGAATTTAAAGCTTCCGATTTAACCACATCCGGGGATGCCCGTATTAGTAGTCTTACTAAGATAGGCTCTATCGCTGCTTTCACCACTACATCTGCTGCGACTGCGGCCAATGTATGTAATAGTCCAGCTTGGACTTCTACTGCTGGTGCAGCGGCTACTACCACTATTACTTTGCCATCAACAACAACTTTATTTGCTGATTGTTTGACAACTAATGGTGATTCGGTTTCCTTCTCTATAATCAATGTTTCTGCTTCTACCTCAACGATTATTGCTGCTGGTGCAGGCGGAACAATGTTATACGAGGCCTCTTTAACTATTGCTGCTGCGAAAGCCGCAGTAATTACCATTGTTAGAGACGCAACTTTAACTTATAAAGCTTTAATGGTAAGCTTAGACAATTAGTCTTTAGTCCTCCTCTTTCATTAGGGGGGGAATATAAGACCAATTAAGGTCATTAAATAACTCATATGTCAGTAGGTTTTTTATCAAAGGAGATTAGGGCAGCGGCGATTTTAACTAGTTCGTTTGTCGCGGCCACGGTGTTCACAGTTGACACTGATAATTATTATTCTGGTAGGAAGAATCAAATGTTGCTTGAAGCCGATTTTACGATTGGTTCGTTAAATTGGGGAGAAATCAAAGTCGAAATCTCAACCGATGCTGGGACAACTTATAGTCAGGAAACCACGTTGGGTTCGCCTTCTCTTGGATATACTGTGGCAACGTTGAATTTAAATAAATTAACAGCGACTGGTGTTTATCAATTTCCTATTCCATTCGTTGGGAACAAGATTAAAATAAGTGCCAAAGGAGATGGGACTGCCACCAATTCTTCTTTAGCTTTAAGATTAACCGTAGCTAGTGTTTAATTATGACTTTTAATAATCGTCAGTCCTTCGCTCCGATTACTAAGGAGAAAGAAGAAGAAAACGCAAAGAGGTTAAAAAGAGAAGCCACGATGTACGCGGATAGGATTGAAGTATTAAAGAAAGAAAAAGAAGAAATGGAAGGAAGGCAGGAACAATTCTTGGGAGCATCTGGTGATTTAGAAGGAGCAAAGAATAAATTGAAGATTGTCCAGGAGGAAATACAAAAGATAAATAAGAAGAAAGAGGATGCTCTTAGATTAATTGAAAGGAGTAAGGCATTAGAAGAAGACGTACGAAGATTAGAGGAATCTTGTACCCAATTGAATGTTGTATTATCTGATTTAGAAGAAGAGAAAGAAAGAATGGAAAAAGAAGCCACTTCTTCGTTGAAACGTAATGAAGAGAGTGTTTTATCCTTGCGTGGAACAATAAAAGAACACCAAGAACTTGTTGATTCTCTGTTTGATGACATAAGGAAATTAGATTCTGAAAAAGAGAATAGATTAATAGAGGTTAAGAAGACAGAGGAAGAGATAAAGAAGGATAGAGAAATGCACGATACTTTGATGTACTGTATTGAGTCATTAAAAAAAGAAGAACAAGAAATAAAAGGAAAAATTTTGTTATCTGAAGCGCAGGATAAACGCATTCTTGATTCTACCAAGAAGAAATGTGAAGATTTAATTAAAGAGACAGAAAAAAAGAACAAAGAGAGCAAAGAAAAAGTAGAAAAAGAATTGGAAGAGAAGGAAGATTTAATAACAAAGAGAGAAGTAGAAATTAATGAAAGAGAACGGTGGTTAGAAAATGATAGGAAACATCTACAAGAAGTTATTGAAGATTTAGAACAGACATATAAAATAAAAGGTAAAATTAAATTAAAAGTATGAAGAAATTCTTAATTTCAATCTTAATACTGTTGGGAGTAAGTACGGGTGGATACCTTGGTGGGGGTTTTTATAATCGGAGTAACACTAATAAGGCAGAAGTAGATACTCTAACAACCACAGAAGTTACTACTACTACCATCCGGACAATCCCAATGTCGGTTCCTACGTCTACCACCCATATTGTGGCCAACATAATCGCAAATGGTATCGGCGGTGCGATTACTTCTACTTTAGGAGGAGGTTGGCATTGTGTCGCCGATTTTAAAATTACCGGCACGGCGATTACCAACACAGTCGCGCAGGTTGGAACAACAATTTGTGATTCTAACGTTTCATCTGGATTAGGTGTTGATTTTATCACTTCAACAGCTTCAGTTTTATTGAGAATTAATGGTTTAACTTCGTCAACATTTAATTGGGAGTCTTATGTCGAGACATATAGAGTTCAATAAATATGGGATTTTATAATAGACAAGAGTCAGGAAAACCATTAAAAATAAGGGATGAAGGTGTCTTGTTGTCTAATGCCGTCGCTTCGATCGATTTTGTTGGTGCGGGTGTAATTGGTTCGATTGTCGGGGAGGATGTCACCGAAACAATCTCTGGTGTTCCTGGTACTCCTGTCGTAGCCTCAATTGGCTCTGGTTTAACCGGCGACATAAACGATATAAACAAAGATTTTGTTATTGCCAACACTCCAATTTCTGGCACTCTTAAGGTATTTGTGGGTGGAGCAAGACAAAAAGAAACCGAGGATTATACTGTTTCTGGTACCACAATCTCGTTCGTTTTGGCTCCACAAACAGGTTCAATTATTCTTGTTGATTATTCTTACCTATAATTATGAAAAGATTTCTTTGGGGTTTATTATTCGGGCTTTCCTTTGTTGCTACTTCGGTATATGCTGCAACTGTTTTGATGCCCCAAGGTGGTGGTACTGGTATATCGACCAAGCCAACTTCTGGTCAAATGCTAATTGGTACTGCTAGTGGTACTTATTCTTTTATTGCTTCTTCGACTTTGGGAGGCATATTGGTTGAAACCGATCCTATCTGGAGTGCAGCATCTACTAGTTATGTCTTATGGTCTGCTCCTTCGACTACATACTGGGATACTGCTTATAATTGGGGAGACTGGAAAACAGGAATTTCATCAACTCTCCCTATCAATTATGACCCCTTAACTGGTATTATCGGTTGGACTAATTCTGAAGGATATATCACAACAACACCAGCTGAAACTGACCCTATCTGGATAGCCGCTTCAACTTCGTATGCTAAACTTTCGCTTAATAATGTCTTTACTGGAATAAACACTTTTGGAGTGACGACGACTTTCAACTCTTTGACTTATAGATTTCCATCTTCTCACGCCGCTGGCTCTCTCTCTAACGATGGTTCTGGCAACTTGTCTTGGAGTGCGGCTGGTGCTGGTGACGCAATTCTTGCCGCCAATCAGACGTTCACTGGATTAAATACCTTTTCTGCTACCACAACCCTAGCAACGACAACTGTTGAGGGAATACGAGTAGTTGGGGATAGAAACTGGAAATTTACCATTGCTAGTTCTACAATTGCTTCTATGGGTTCGTTAACTGCCACTACAACAGTTAACATACCAGTTGATGGTAGGGCAATGACTTTGACCAATATCTACTGCTACACTGATTCTGGTACCACGACAGTCTGGTTTACTGACGGGACCAATGCCACTGAATCTGTTTCGTGTGGTTCTACTGTTAGTCAAGATGACGGCACGATTGTCAACGGATCCTTTACTGCTCTTGAAATTCCTAAGGTAGGTATAATTATGAATGGTGTAGGAACACCAAATACTGTTTCAATTACTGGTCGTTACAATTATGATGCGGACTAAAATCATTACAATTCTATTCGGCTTACTCTTCATCTCTGGTTGCGGAAAACTAGGGGGTGGTATTGAAGTTAGTTTAAAAGCTCCAAAGGAAAAGATACTAAAGAGTGAGTTAGTTACTGATGAAAATGGAAAGAAGTTTGTAAAGTATGATTATATCTCGGCTGTTGAAGTGCCTAAGTTTTCTGACAAAGAAGATTTGAGTAAGCGGACTAATAATTCTTATACCGAAGTTACTGGAAAGAAAATTGATAATAAGCCAGTTTTACAGACTACATTTTACTCTGGTGCACCTTTCATCAAAGAAGGTACAAAGTGGATGCAAACTGAAACGGCTACGGCTACCGAGAAAGTATACTCTGATTCTACGAAGGTAACTTTACTAGATAAGATTAAAGGATTGATGGGGAATTATGCTTATGCTGATACGACGACTACTTATCCAAATATAGATACAAATTTGTATGTTAATTTGTTTTCAAATTACCATACTTTTTCTGATATGCGTACACATAGTGGAGAAGTTAGTGGAATTACAACCGCAGAATATTGGATGGTTCAATTAACTGCTTCTACAACTACAGACTTATATAAGACGATACGACGTTCAGCATTTTATTTTAACACATCTTTTTTAACTAGCAATGCAACAATCGTATCGTCAACATTTTATGTATATTTTACAAATAATGTTGTAGACAATGCTACTTTTGACCAAAAAATATGCTTAACTGGAGCAACCTCAACTTCTGATACTAATTTTATCGATGCTGACTATGTATTACAAACACCATTTTCTGATAGATATTCTTCTGATTTAGATGTTGGTTCAGCCGCAAAAAGTAGATATAATTTATTTTCTTTAAATGCTACTGGTTTGGCTAATATTCAAAAAACAGGATTGACAAAAATTGGAATGAAATTAAATTCAGATGCGGATAATTCAGCACCAACTTGGACATCAGCAGGCGATACTTATGCTTATGGTTATTATGCTTCTAGAACAGGGGTAACTCAAGACCCTAAACTCGTCATCGAATACACCACTGGTGGAACACCAACCCCAGTAATACCCGCATCAATAATTCAATTTGAATAATTAACATAAATCATATGGAACAGATAAAAATAGTCAATTCGGTAGAGTTCTTAGAAGTAACTCCACCAACACCAGAGCCAATCTTAATCTCAAGAGAGGAACTGGAAAATCAACTTACTGACGCAATCTTTTGTCGTGACGAACAACAGGGATTAGCTAATGATTATGCTCTTAGAATTGCTGAAAAGAATACTTTAATCGAAGAGATACAAACCAAACTCGGAAAGTTTACTCCCGTTAAAGTTCTAAACAAAGAACCTTTAGAAATCTAATCTTTACCTATGGAAATCACTAATGAAGTCCTAGCGGAACGTATCGGTAACCTAAGTGAGCTTGTAAAAGACGGATTTTTAAGGAACGCCGAAGAACACACTGCTATCAGAGAAAGTTTACAAGACGAAATATCCGATATTAAAAATACGGTTGGCTTAGTTAAGAAAGATGTTCGTGAAATTCAGGATTGGCGTTTGATCTTTGTCACTAAGTTTACTGTTTATAGTACGCTGGCTCTTTTTATTGGAACGATAATTTCACAGTTATTAATAAAATGGTCAGATAAAATATTTAATTGGTAGTTCTTTTACAATTATTTCCCCACATTCAACTGCCTGCGTCTGACATCCGATGAATATCGCCTGAGTTCCGGAACAACAGGGTGACGGCACTATCAGAGTTAAATAATACCGCAGGGGGTTGAAGTTGGGGGAATAATAAATAGTTTTAGTAATCCTCACCAGTTTATTAAACTACGAGGGAGGGAGTTAATTTTTAACATATTATTGGTGTAATTTAACAAACACAAAATGGATTATATAAATTTAATGGGAAAATGCCACGGTGGTTTAAATACAAAATCTAGGAGACGTAAAATACGCAATAAAAACCGCAGATGGTCAATCCCAAGACAAGCATTAAAATATTTAGCAGGGCAGAGCGATGGCCGCTCACTTGGCTCATAATCAAGAGGTTGGTGGTTCGAATCCACCCCCTGCAACTGGGGAATGGTTCTTTACAATTTTGGAGGTGTAAAATGGAAAAGAAAGCAAAGTACGCTAACATTTGGTGTTGTTCTTGTTGGAAAAAGTCCAAACAGAAGTTGACCGAAACCAAACGAGGTTGCGGACTCAACACTATCTTTTACACTTGCACAATCTGCAAGTCAGTCAATCGGACTGTTCTTTCTAGGGGAGAAAAGGAGGTGTGAAATGTCAAAGAAGAAATCTAGTAATCTTTCTCGTCATCACGTAATTCCTTCCAGTCGCTCTCTTCACAACACCGACAAGACAATCTGTATATTGCCGGACAAGTTTCACAAGGCATTTCACTATCTCTTTGAGAATATGCTTCAAGAAGAAATACACATTTTTCTTGATTTTATCCTCACTTGGGAGTCATCGTGGACGCAAAAAGACATCCACAATCTCATTGAGATAATCAAGAAACAGACGGACGACTTTGGGTCCGAGGAGGAAAACTAAATGTATTGGTATTGTAGTAATTGTCTTCATCAAACTGACCATAAGTTTGTTAAGACAGAAAAATGGCGGCACATCCATAAGAAATTTTGGAAGTGTAAAAAATGTGACACTGTTTCTTGGCAGTATTACTGGCCGGAGGAAACTCTGACCGAGGAGGGACACTATGATTGTCAGGGGTCTGATAATTGATGACTTATTCTGCTTTTTCACCAAACCAAAGTATTGTGACAAGTGTCGTAACATTACGACCCACATCTTTGGCAGAAAGAAAAACGGAGATGAAGTCAAAAAGTGCATAGGTTGTGACAAAGAGACACCAGTTTCGGAGGAAGATTATGAATGAGTATTATCTGAACTCACTCAAACAGTTTCTCTGCCCTGTCTGTAAAAAGACGCTCCTGCATTTCTATGGCATCCGCAAAGACGATGGACACCAAGTCCGCATTTGCGTTCACTGCGAGAAAATCACAGAACTACCCCCAAAAACAGAATGGTAAAATCACTTACGTGAAATTACTTTCTATCACTTGGTGACAATCCGTCACCATCTCAATAATTAACCATTTTATATGGACAAAAGACAATGGCGACACAATGAAATCATAAGAAAGTTTAGGTCATTAAGTTTTGAATGGGGTGATAAAATAATGGGGTTTATATTTATTGGCATTTTAATAGGGTGGATATATTTGGTAATTAAGTTTATTTATTGGGTAGTTAAACAATTTTTTATATGAAGACAGAGTTTAAAAGTGGACTAATACTGCCAGAGGTAGAGCGCGAAACAGATTATCTATTCTTAGGTGGTCAATTAGACCGTGTTAAAATTCTCCCGGGCGGAGATTGGCGACCTTATTTACCAACCGATGAAGCACAAGCGACTCGTGTATTTGACCCATATAATTGCACGAATATGTCGTTTAATAACATTGTAGAGAGTATCCAAATTCTCTTAATGTTAATGGCAAACGCTGACCCTGATATTAAACTTATCCTAGAGCAACTAGATTGCCTAGATGAGAACGGACACCCTAACTTTTCCGATAGAGCATTAGCTAAAATGTCTGGCACAATTTCAGGAAGAGGCAATTCAATGGATGCGGTATTTGACGCGGTTAGAGTATATGGTTTAGTAGGAGAGAAGTTCTGGCCTAAAACTGACCAGATGGGACAAGAAGAATTTTACAAAGAAGTTCCACAAGATGTTAAGGATAGAGCTTTAAAATTCCTAGAATACTTTGAGTTTGGATATGAGTCGTTACCTTATGCTAACTTTATGGTTAAATATCCAACCGAAGCTAGCTTAAATGAAGCATTAGAATATTCTCCTTTATGGGTATGTGTTGATGGAAACTACGAGTTTGATGAAGATGGAAGAGTTGGTATGATGGGTAAAGCAATTAGTTATAACCACGCTACTACCTTAGTTGCTCCTGGACATTGGGTGTTTGATAGTTACGAACCTTTCTTAAAACAATTTGTAGCTGACTACAAGTTTGGCTACGTGAAATCTATTCACATTAAAAAAAAAAGACCTATGCTCTACAAAGTCAAAAACCAGCCAGCCCTTTATGCGTCGTCGAAGGAGGAGAAAGTTATGATTCCATTTGCCGATGGTGTAATAAGTGGTGGAAAACTATTCAAAGCTCTTTATGGCGTAGATGATTATAAAACATTACCAAAAATAACAGTTGATAGTGTAGACGACCTACCCTACCCAATTGCAACTTATTCATTTTTAACTCAATAGATATGCAAAAAGCATTCTGGAAAAGCAAACAGTTTTGGACTCAAGTATTTGGGTTCTTAGCCGCAACTTTAACTGCTGTCCTACCTGTAGAATATAAAGAAGTTTTAATGTCTGGCATCGCTCTAGCAACTGCTATACTTACAATTGCATTTCGCTGGAATTCTGAAGTTGTACCACTTGGATTTAGTGATAAGAAATAAGCCCAGGTTTGTTTTTTAACTGGGATAATTCCTCCGCTTCGTGCTTCAATGCCTGTAAGCAAGAGGCGGTGATAATTAAATAATAATACATATGTTACAGGACAATTTAACACAATTAGACGATTTTAGAATAGACACCTCGTCGGATACAGTGGACATAACCCAAGAAGGACTGCGCGCGATTAATTTTATTATAAAAGACCTCAAGTTAAAACACAAATGGCCTTTTGTGATCCGCAAATCTGTCATCAATTATTACACTGACATTAGAGAGTACGCTGCACCAATTAATTATGATGACATGATTGGATTATTTGATCAGATGAATTATTTAGACCCATTTGACAGAATAAAACCAATAGAATTTAACAGGCGCATGAACTTAAACGCGAGTGAAAACATCGTCGCTGACGAGTTTAGGGATGGGGGGACGATTCTAAAGATTAATTTTAATAACACCAAATCCCAATCTACTTTATTGATTAATAATGAATCATATGATGGCAATGGTACTTGGGTATCTTCTGGCACTGCAAGCAATGTGGAGTCTGACGCTCACGTTTATTTTTCTGGGGTGGGGTGCGTACGTTTTGAATCTACCGGCGTCGGGACTTCTATTCTTACTAATCTCACGTTGAGTGCGGTTGATTTATCCTCCCTTAAGTCGAATTACGGGGTATTTTTTAAATTGTTCGTCCAGAATGGTTCATTGATTACAGGAGCGACTTTGAGATGGGGCAATGACGCTTTGAATTATCATTCAGTTTCTATTACTAAGAATTTTAACAATGAGTCTTTCCGAGACGGATTAAACCAATTGGGTTTTGAATCACATAATACAACAGACACTGGGACAGTTGATGATTCTTCTATTGATTATGTAGTGTTGAATATCACGCATTCGGCTTCTCTGGGCAAGGTTTATTTAAATAGGATGGACGCGATCACACCTGACCCATTGGAATTCGAATATTATTCAAGTGACTGGGCGAACAACGGCGGAACGTGGAAATCTTCCTTCGATGGTGCTTCTACTCCTTCCACTGATTACGGAGCATGGGAGGGCAGATATCAAGAGTTCGACAATCTTATTAATCTTGGTGCATCGTGGAGGGTATGTGACATAATGCAAGACGATGACCGTTCCAAGAGATTCAAAATTGATTATCAAGGAGACGACACGATGTCTGGTAAAGGTGGTTTGTTGGGGAACATGATGAAGATTTGGCCGTCTAGAGTTAAGAAGTTACAAATGCCAGTTATAACGATCGGAGGTAGAGGAATAAGTGATTATATAGAATAATTATGAATCCAATCAATCAAACATTTTCTAATTTCCGTGGTCTTTATGATAAAGACGACAGTGGTCTTATACCCAGTAACTCTGATTCTGGTGTGTTCGCTTCCCAAGTTTTAAATATTGAATGTACTGATGGTACAATTACAATGGGCAACGGATATGAAGCAGAGAATGACGACGCCACAACAACTACCCACATGGTAACGGATGTTACTTTTATTCGTAATGAATACAAATTAGAGAAGAGGGACGGAACGATAATAAACGTAGCACAATATAATAACGGGAAATTGGGGTGGTTAAATACTGTCCTCAACAGATATGAAATTCTAACTATAGGATTAACCACGGGAGTCGATGTTGGAATGATTGATTTTAATAAAACTGATCAGGACAGAACATATTTTGGCGATGGAGTTAATTATTTGAGTTACTGGAATAAAGCCATCGGATATTATGCTTCAGATAATGGAAGTACAATCATAACTTTAACAGTCCCTGGCGGACATACTTCGTTACTCGCTGCTGGATTTGCTGCTTCTGGTTCAGTAGTGTTCCATGATGGTACAACCATAACTTATTCTGGTCTCTCTGGTATGACTCTTACGGGTTGTTCTGCAGTCCCAGCAACGCCAGTCGTTGGAGATGGTATCATACAATTACCTGACAAAACCACATTGACCACACAACCAGTAGGGCGTATTCTTTTTAAATTCCAAGGTCGTTTGGGTGTAATACCCGAAGCAAGTCCGACCACATGTTATATGTCAAAAGTAGCTGATGGTACGGATTTTACCACCACTGGTGTAGAAGGACGACAGATACTGAATATCATCGATGGTGACGGCAGAATAAACGCAGTGTTGCCTTTCAAACGTCGTCTTTATTTCTTTAAGACTGGGGCGATTATCCCAGTTTTGATAGAACAACTCGACAGCACAACTCTAAGGATTAATATTGAACCATTGATTGATTCACAAGACATTGGTCCTGAATCTCCTGGGCAAGTTTATTCTGGTCTAGATGAAATTTATTGGGTAGCTCCTAGAGAAAAGGACGTAAAAACTCTATCCACTATAGCGACGGACAAAGAAATAAACTCTAAAGCGAACCAAATTTCTACACCTATTCAAAGTACAATGGATGCGTTAGATTTTACTGATTCGAAATTGATAGTATTTAAAGGAGACTTATATATTACGGCCAAGAGTGAAGGGAATTACAATACACTGGTAAAATTCGATTCTCAAAAGGGTACATTTTATTTAAAGAATTTCCCGGCGCGCAATTTTTGGGTTGATTCTAACAACCAGTTACATTTCACTGATCCGTATACAATTAAGAGTTATAGAATGTCTGGGTTTGATGCTGATGGTGGTTCGATTCAATACTTGTGGAAATCCGGCCGTTTGAATCTTGGTTCTAACTTTTATAAGAAGGATTTACCGTTATTCGCAGTTTTTGGAAGAATGACTACTCCATCAGAATTTACTACACAGATTGATTACAACAATGGCTCTCTTTCTTCTCTTGATTGGAAAACGAAGGGAGATGGTTCTAGCAATGACTCTGGCGCGTACATGCTGAATGTTGATCCGAGTTCATCTTATGGTCAGAATCCTTATGGCATCCTACCCTATGGGGGGGAAACAACAGAAACCAATTTGCAATACTTCTTGATGTTTAAATCTCTGCCTAAGAATTTTAAGCCGTACGATGTTTTTGTTTCATTTGCGGCAGAAGGAGAGAACAATCACATTAAAATAATTAGTTTTGGCCTTGTTACCAACATAAGACCAGAAATAAGTAAAAAAAGACGCATCTAATTTATGAAAAGATACTTGTTGGGTCTGTTGCTGACCTTTTTAATAGCGACACCAGTTTACGCTTACACTGTTAAATCGGGGGATACTTTTTGTGGTATCGCCACGAAATTCGGGCTAACTTGTAACGAGTTGGTCAACAATAATCCACGGTATAATTACGATTTAATCTGCCCTGGAGAGAATATAATCACGGACTCGGTACTAGGAGCGGCTAGACCAGAGATGTTTTATTCTGAAGTCCTAACTCGATCCTTAACTTTGGGTGGGTCAGAGACAGTTGTTTATGTTTCAGCCTTACCAACAGAAACTGAAGGTTACGTGATCATTAATGCTTCTTCTGCTTCTGGTCGCGAATTGTTCAAATACACCGGGATTACTACCACTGCTGGAGGAGAGTACACCCTTACTGGTGTTACTCGTGGTTTGGCTTTTTCTGGAACGACTGGTGTAGTTATTCCAGACGCTCGGGTTGAGGTCAATGTAAAGAAACACTCTTCTGGCGAATCAGTCAGTATGAATAATGGACGGTATGAGCAAAAATTGATTGATGTTTTCAATGGGTTGTCTGTTACTGGAGCCGACAGTTTGTATGTCGGTACTATTTCTACAACCTCAATATGGTTAAATGAATCAGGTAAAAAAATCTGTTTAGGAAGTTCTAGTGTTTGTATTCGTAATTCAAGCGGAGTTTTACAATGGTCGGTTGATGGATTTTCCAATTCTTATAATTTTACTTCTTCAACGATATCTCAATTAATCGCTTCGTCTACTCTTGGAATACAAGTTGTTAATGGAGAAATAGGTATTAACGCTTCCTCCACAACAGGTGGTGCTTTTGACGCTTCTGGCAAGTATTATCAAGCTATCGGGAACGCCTTAACTTATACAGGCAACGCTATCGCTGTTTCAACTTCAACAATCGTATCTCAAATTGCCACCTCTACTCCAACAGCTAATATGATACCGATTGCTAATGCGAGTGGGACTTTGCCTACAAATTGGATGGCAAATGGTTTTGCTGGCGATGGTAGTGACGGAGATTTAGTATTAACTTCAAGTTCTACACTTAATCCAACATATAAAGTATTTAGATACGAAAATTTAACAATTAACACGAGCACCGTTCTTAGTTTTGGAGCCAATTATCAGGATAAACAGATTTATATAAAAGTAAGGAATAATTTTACTCTAAATGGAACGATAAGTGTAAAAGGTGCTGGTTCTATTGGTGGTGCAGGAGGAAATGGTGGTGGAGATGGAAATTTAAACCCTGGACACGCTGGGTCAACTGGTAGTGATAATGATTATATTTTAGATAGTACTTTACACGCTGGGACTGCTGGGACTGCTGGTGGTGCTGCGGCAGCACCTGGTGCTGCAACAACTGGTGCAGTAGTGTTTGTAAAAACTGGAATTGGGTACATATATATAAATCAGAATAGCAACATAACGTTTGTTGTCCCAGGTGCTGGTGGTGCTGGAGGCGGTGGTGGTGGTTCTGGACAAGATAACGGAAATTATGCCGATACTGTTGCTGGTTTAGGAGGAACTATTACCACAACGCCAACAGTTGGGGCGAACGGTAATGCTGATAGTGCTTGTGTTCCTGGTGGTAATTGCGGGCAGGCTGGTGCTGGCGGTGGTGGAGGTGCTGGCGGTGGTGCAATTATAATAGAAGTTGGTGGTAATGTAGTTATAGGAGCAAGTGGCATAATAGATGCCTCAGGACAAAATGGTGCTAATGGAGGTAATGGTGCAACCCCTGGCGGCGGTACTATTGGTGGAGGCGGCGGAGGTTCAGGTGGTTCAGGTGGTGCTGGAGGGATGATTTATCTTTTATATAATGGTTCTTACTCTAATAGTGGAACAACGACAGTCGCAGGTGGAACAGGTGGAACAGGTGGAACAGGTGGGATAGCGGTTGGAACAGATACTAATCAATGTGGTGCTGGAGGCGGTGGAGCAGCAGGTGCTGGTGGATATAATGCTGCTGGAGGGAATGGAGCTATTGGTGGAACAGGTGGAGCAGCTGGGACACCCAGTGGAGCTGTTGGGACTGGCGGTGCTGGTGGTGCTGCAGAAACTACTGGTGTTGCAGGTACAAACGCTGGAACCGCTAAAGCTGGCGGTGGTGGAGGAGGCGGTGGAGGTTCAAACGGTATCTCGTTAATAGAAAAAAATTACAGTTTCTAACCCCTTTCCTCAGCCCCAAGTACACATTGTAAGGGGCTGGGATAAAATGGCTAACTAATAACTTAATATATATGGCAATAACAACAGCAGTTGCTGGTTCTATACCAGATTGGACAAAATTAACCAACCCAGAGGAACTGGCAAGAGCAAAAAGTTTACATGCATCTGGATCGCCTGTCCTCATTAACGATACAAGATATAATCTTCCTAGCACTGCTGTACCTGTTGTTCCTCCAGCTGGAGGAAACTTGCAAATCCCAACACCTCCTCCGACTGGCGATGATTTTTCTAAACGTTATGAAGAATGGAAAAAAACACAAACTAACGTACCCGGGTTTGATTTTGAAACTGAAAAGACCGCTGCAGAAACAGCTGAAGCCAACCGTAAGGCAGCCGTTCGTGCGGCCATTAGTACTTCAGCTGTTAGACAACGTGATGAAGCAAAAGCGATTGGTGCCAAAACAGAAGCTGGGTATCGCACTGGACTTGGCATGAATCAGGGTCTTAATTGGACATCCGCTGGGGAGGACGCCGTACAGGGCATTGCTTTGGGGACGTTAGCAGAAATTAAGAATATCGATTCTTTAGAACAGGAGGCTTTATCTAAAGCTGATTCAACTAGTATAGAAAACATGCAAAAGACACTGTCTGATCTGCGTGATCAACGTTCTAAGTACAGCACCGATTTATTAAATACCTTCAACTCGATTATTGAGAATGAATTGGCCACTCAACAAGAAAACCGCCTGGCTGCTGGACAGAAGCAGACTGGTGAAAATCAAAAACGTGATGACGCTCGGGCTGTATTACAACAAATCTTAAACAATTTCGCTGGTGCCGACCTTTCTTCCCTTCCACAGGAGATTCAAACTGCTTTGGGTACGATTGAGTCTGAAGCTGGTTATCCGACTGGATTCGTTGCTCAAGGTCTTAAATCACTGAAAGAATTAAAACAGACCGCTGGAATCGAACAGGACAAAACCGACGCTCTGATCAAGGCGATGATGGGTATAAACAAAGGTGTTACGATTAATATCCCCGGACTTGGTAACGTTGAAGGACAAAAGAACTTGCCTACTGTTCCTACCAATCCCAATGGTACTTTGAAAGAAGAGAATCAAATCGTCTCTGGTGGCAAAGTGATTGGGTTAAGAAGAGTCTATACTAATGGTAAAGTAGAATTAACTGATCCGTCTGGTAATCCAATGTCTATGAATCTACCAGCTGATGCCCAATTCTATAATATTGGTACTCAACCAACTAAATCCACCACCGGTGGCTTAAATGGTCTCCGCACCAGTCTTGGTTTATAATAGATTATTAATTATAAATTATGTCTCTTCTAAATCCTTGGGAGTTGATACCCAAAGTGAACATCAAAGCACCGACGATTGAATCAGCCAAAGCTCTCCCAAAGTTAGCGAAGGTACCTCCTTTGGTCACGAGGAAGGCGACTGGTCTTCTCGGGCGTTTCATACCCTCTCCTGTAAAGGAAGTCATTCCAAAGGCACAGCAAGAAGAAAAATTTAGGGCAGGATTAGAAGAACCAGCCAAGAAAGTTGGTGAATTTTTTGCACGTCCAGTGGTAGCGGCGGCGCAAGCTATTATGTCCAGACCAGAGACATTTAAAGCGATGCTAACCGAACCGAACAAACTGATGGCGTTAAAAACCATATTAACAGAAAAACCCAAAGACGTCGCTCCGATACAAAACAAATACCTGGGAGAGGAACCCGTTACTGGGTTAAAAGAGTCTAAAGTTGTTGGTGGGATTTCCAAATTATTGTCTAAATTTACTTCTAAGGTTGGTATTTCAGAGGAAACGACTCGGCGTGGTGTTGAAGCTACAGCTTTACCATTGTTGGCGTTGTTCGCTGATCCCGGGTTGGGAAGCGTGGGGAGCAAGGCAACAAAAAAGTTGCTGGAGGAAGGCGCGGCTAAATTAGGGAAAGAAACCTTGGGAAAAATTTTAAAAGAAGAGGGCGCGGCTGGAGTTGAAAGAGCGTTAAAAAACGTGGTGGAAGGAGTGGCTGGAAAAGTGACCGGCAGGAATGTTATAAAACGAGGGGTGATTGAATCTCCTTTCCAAGAAGCTTTACCAAGAGAAACCCAAAACATTCTAAAAGAAGTACCCACTGTCCCCACAGAAGTAAAAACTGTAGAATCTCTTGTTCCAGAAGCTAAACTCGGGGAAGAAGTTGCTGTCGCTGGGGAGAAAGAACTCGTTGATAAGGCAGGTAACATCCGCATGGACAAAATCGCTGCTCCGGAGGACGTAAAAGAAGTTATTCGTGCTACGGCTAAAGCATCTGCTCCAGAGATCGAAACCGCTACTCGTGGCGTTGTTAAACAAGCCGAAACACGCAGAATGGCAGAACAACTCGGTATGACATATGACACAATATTAGAACGCAAAGTGGGGGAGGCGTATAACGCTGAACAAATGAAAGCAGCGAGTGACTTGATGGTTCGATCGGCTGATGATGTTGTAAAAGCAGAAACAAAATACGTCGAGAGTGGAATGGACGAGGATTTGGTAGATTACATGCTAACGTTAAATAAACATTCAATGATTCAAGCGTCTGTGTCTGGTGCTAAAGCAGAAATCGGTCGTGCACTCGCTATACAAAAGTTAACATCACAAGCCACCAAGAAGCAAGATTTAATAAACAATTTGTTCGAACTGATGGGTGGTAAAGAAATAACTGAAAAAATCGCTAAACAACTGGCCGACGCAGCACGAATCGCGAAAGAAACAGGTGATTATCGCGCGTATTACGGGTTAATACGTCAGTTCAATAAACCTTCGTTCGGTGAGAAAACTTACGAATTCTGGCTTAATTCTATCCTATCGGGTATAAAGACACACGTTGTTAACACCACTTCCAACTTGTACAAGGCTGTTACAGGAGTCGCTGATCGGTACGCGCAGGCTCTGATTGAGTTGCCCTTAGGGAGTAAAAAAACAGTGACTTTTAGCGAGGCTAATCAATACGCAATGGGGTCAATAAAAGGGTTAACTGATGGTGTGGCTCGTGCTCTAAAAATTATAAAATACGGCCCAGAACCAGAAACTTTAGGAAAACTAGATATTAGAAAATTGCCAGCGATCGGTGGTATGTTTGGTGAAGTTGTTCGTACCCCAACCAAGTTGCTGGCGGCTGAGGACGAATTCTTTAAAGCTATTTCGGGTACAGCCGAGATGTACGCTCAAGCTTACCGTACCGCGTATAAAGAAGGAAAACGTGGACAATCCGTGTTAGCCCGAGCTGAGGAATTGATGTTAAACCCAACAGAAGGAATGATGAAAATGGTGAAACAAACAGAATTGGAAGCCACTTTCCAGCAAGATTTGGGTAGAATGGGTAAATCAATCATGACATTACGCAATACTTGGCCTGGCGTAAAATACATAATTCCATTTATTAAAACACCGACTAACATTTTTAAAACTGCCTTAAAGGGTTCTCCTTTGGGGTTCCTAGAAACAGCGGCAAAAATCTATAAAGGAGCACCAACCCAAGAGATAACTAAATCCGCCGCTCAAGCTACAGTAGGCTCGGTTATCGCTGCTGGTCTGATGCTAGGGTATCAACAAGGAATAATCACTGGACAGAGACCAAGTGATCCAACTAAGGGTGAAGCCTTCGACCGCGCAGGCAAACTTCCCACTTCGATTAAAATCGGGGACCGGTACTTCTCTGTTGCTCGTTTAGAACCTTTGGCTACGATATGGAATGGTATCGCTGGTGTGGCAGAAATGATTGACTCTGGGCAAGACCCATCTTCGGCGATTGCTAGTTTAACTGGTATTATGGTTGACCAAATGGGAGACAAGACTTTCATGCAAGGTTTGTCTGAAATTTTCTCCGTTATTTCTGCTCGTTCTCCAGAAGAAAGAAATTATTATATAAAAAGAGTAATACAAAATGGAATAACTGGCTTCGTTCCCAACGTTATTGCCGCGCCTGTTCAGGCCATTGATCCAAATGTCAGGGACGTACGTTCTGATTCTATCCCTGACCAGATGCTCAATGCTATCATGGTTAAGCTTCCTTGGGTCAATCAATTGGTTCCAGAGAAATTAGACGTGTTTGGTTACCCGATAAAAAAATCCGGTTCAATTTTGGAGAGAATGATTTCTCCAATATCTACCAACGTAGAAAAAAATGACCCATTAGAATTAGAAATGGACAGGTTAGATGTTACACTTTCACAGGTTGACCGTGGAAAAACGGTTGGTGGAGTACATGGGAAACTTTCTTATGATATGCTCCGTTCTTTTATTAAAGATGAAGGACAAATCGGCAAGGCGTTGTTGACTAAAATGATTTCTCTCCCAGGATACCAGAATATGAATGATGAGGACAAAGCTAACGCCATTAAGACCATAATGTCTGACGTTCGTAAGATGATCACGGAAGAAAGGACTGGAGAGTTGTTGTTGAATGTTGTAGGTATTGATTCGAAATTAGATAATCAAGCAACAGTCGATCAATTTAACGCTGCGTACAAAGAGATAATCGCCACAGACGAATGGAAAAATTTGCCGCCAGAGGAAAAAATAAGAATGGTGATCGAAGATTACTCAAATATGATATTAAAGAACGCCGGTGCTGATCCACGCAAGAGAGAGGAAGTGAAAGAAAGCGTACAAAAAGCGGACGAGAGGCAGAAAGAAACAATCGATAAAAAGTTTGATAAAATAGACGTGATCTGGGGAACACAAGAGAATGGCAAACCAACCATCGCAGAGAGGCACAACAATCCAGGCAACTTAGTCTACGCCAATCAAACAGGCGCAAAAAAAGGAGAATACAAAGGAGATGGTGTTTACTGGGCCAGATTTAAAACTCCACAGAAAGGGTTGGAAGCCTTATATAAACAGATCAAATTAGAACAAGACCGCGATTTGACTTTATCTGAAATGATGCACAAGTACGCTCCCTCTTTTGAGAATGACACGACTGGATATATAGAGAAGCTGGTGGCTGAAACAGGATATAAACCTAGCGACAGTACGCGGGGAATGAATACTGAAATCCTGACACAATTAATCGTCAAATTTGATTCAGGGACGAAAATAAAATTCTAGGCACAAAAGAGCCGGGTCATTTAGCCCGGCTTTTGTTTATGTGTGTGTGACGTTTTTAAAGAATGTCACCAAACTTTCCCCCTCACAGATATTGATGAAGGGATTGAGGAAGAAGACCGAATGGAACGACGATACGTCGATTACACCGTTCGCATTTGAGAGTGAGGTATTCACCATTCTTGCTCTCAAAGTGGTGCAAAACTTCGTCTTTACATTGCGGGCACGCAGAATTGATCACGATCACATTACCGTCCAGTTTTAATCCCCACATTTTTTCCTCCTTGCCATTAATGGCATTTACCCATTTATTAACCACTCTATCCGAGTGGCGACCTTAATTTGCGACAAGAAGAACCCAAGGTCGTTATAAAATGAACACTCTGCCTAAATGGTTAGACAGATTGGTTAATAAATTAATCAATTATCCATCTTAAAATCTTCATAAACCAATTTAATGGTGGTTTTGGTTTTTGTTTTAATGACTCTTTGTATTCTTCAATCCACTTTTCGTAGTTGTCCATATTATTTATCATTAGGGTGAAGCAATTTATGTTTTGCCTGTCTTTTAGCACGGTTTATTTCTGTTCGTCTAGGTTGTGCTGCGCATTTTATTTTTTGTGGTCTTTTGCGTCTTCCCATATTATTTAATCTTAAATAATTTTCTTAAAATCTTCTGAAACCAATTAAACTTAAACTCTTTGATGGTTGGATTAGCGGTGTACGATGTAGTCCAAGTTTTACAACCAATCATTCCTAGTATTTTTTCCCTTACTTCTCCGATTATCCTTTCCTTATTGTGAGGGCTTGCCTGGAACACATAGTTAAGCATTCTGGTAATTTCTTCGGTGATTGTTTCTGGCATATTACTATATAGTTAACTATTAGTGGGTTAGAGATTACTTTTAATTATATTTTCAATAGCCAATATCATTTCCGCTCTTAAAGTTGCGTTTTGTCTTAAAACTTCAACTGCTTTTTCCACACTTCCTTCTAATTTACCCACCAAGGACTTAGCCACCTTGTGTTGAAATTCTTCTTTTATATTCTTTTCAAAGTTTTTGTCAGTTGTTACTGTTCGCAATGCTTTTCTACAAATTGATTGTATCTGCTCGGTGTTTTCTTTTACAACTTCATCAATTATTGTATTTAATGGGCTATTGTAACTATTTAGTCTTCCTCCTATTTTTGAAGACAATGCTTCTGTTATTATTAGTAGAACATCATCTTTCGAGATTATTGCTTGTTTGTCCATATAATTTATATTATTCACTCTTTCTAATTTCTAGGAGAGGATATTTATTAAGCGGATGCCCCCATAGTATCTAGCATTTATCTATGAGGACTTTTAATTTTACCTAGGAAATTACCCGTTATTCTACCAAGCTAGAATTGAACTACTTACACAATCGAGTTCATATTTCAAACTCTGTAGTGCGGTAGGATTTGAACCTACATCCACCTAATAAACTTATCCCCTACCTAGAAATTAGAAAGAGTGAGGGGGGTTAGTTAATATCTAGTTTTTATCCAATGCATAAATTTATCAAATGTAAAATCATTGTCGTCATATTTTGGTTTGGCAGAAATTACATCTCTTTCAAATTCTAGGAATAATATCGCCAAATCGTTTGCAAACTGTTCTGTCGTCATATATTAGTTATTAAGGATTATTTAAAAATCTTTTCTTTCGTCTATTTTATTATCGAGCCCAGTATACTCTCTCTTCAATAATTCAATCGCCTCTTTTAGTGTATATGTCCCATTTCCAACATAGGTTGTTCCGTCTTTCATCCAAGTGTGGCGTTTCAGTCCAATAATAAGTCCATCAACGAACGCTCTGTCTATTTGTTCTTCTTGTGTTTCTTTCTTCATATATTTTATTATTTTACTTCCCTAAGGGGGTTATTTAATTAACTCTGGATTTTCGTAAATTATTTTATGTTCTTGCCAATGACATTTTTTACAAAGCCAATTTATTTTTAGGGGTTTACTATAATCTGAATGGTGGGCTTGGCTTTTTTTGTTTCCGCACGCTTCACAAGGTTTTCTTTTTAATTTTCCTTCTCTTATAGCGTGGTTAGCGATACTTCTAGCCTTGATTCTTTTTTGTTTTTCTTCTATTGGTAAACCACCATTTTGATAAGCATTTTGTTCTTCTTTAGGCATTATTTCTTTACGATAGAGTGAATAACAATGATGTCCGCAGAAATGTCTTTTCTTTTTTTTAAAATGTGATTGCTTTTCTTCTTGTCCTTTACCACAATAATCACAATTAAATTTAATCCAAATACCTTTATTTGCTAATCCTATTTTTCTTTTAGTTTCCTCTGACTGTGGTTTATTTCTAGGCATATTATAATATATTAAGGTTTTTATATTATAATTATACTAAAATACTTATTTATTGTCAAGAAGATGGCTGTGTTCATAGATGTTACCAATAACTTCAACAGCATTTCCTTTTGGGGCGTTAATAAATTCAAATAAATCAATAAAATCATAACCATTAAACACACCAAATTTTCCTTCACTAAAAATTACTTTATGTTTTTCTATCGTTTTTTGTCCATAACCGATTATACCTGTTAAATTTACTAAGTCTTCCTCATAAATCTCTTTACCATTTTTGTCTTTTAGCCCTGTGTATTCTCCTACCGTACTATCTTCAACTTCTCTAAAACCCCACAAACTCTCTGATTCAGCACAATAAATCCAACTTTGAGTTACGTCTTTGTGATAAAAACCATATACAAATTCTCCATTATCAATTCTTTTACCTCTAAATTTTATTTCACGCATATATTTATTATTTTACTTCCCCAGAAGGTGAGGAGAGAGAGATAATGATTGAACGTACTTCAGATATAGCACTATTATATTCCTTTATCTTATCATTTTTTATTTCCTGATATTCATTTAAGCAATAATCTCCTTTTATACGACCATTACATTTTTCGCAAGCAGGACACGACCAATCTATTTTTCCTTTTCTTCCACAATTAAATTCGTCTTTTTCATTTCTTTCATCTATGAGTTTAATAGTAGAACCTCCATAACAAAAGAAGTGATAACTATCAGGCTTAATTTCTTCTTTTATGGATGGCAACTTCTCCTCAATCTGTTTAATTACCTCCTCTCTTTGGGTGGATAATAGGGTGGAGATAAAGGATTTAATTTCAACTAAATTATGTTGACTTAATGGATTGAACCTTTTGTAAAACTCCTCTTCCCAATCTATAGGTTTAGTCGCTTCTTCAAATGTTTTCTTTAATGAGGAGTTTTCTCCTTCAAATATTGCTGATGGTTTAGGTTGCATAGGATTAATATTATTTAGAGTTTAATTGCCAACCTTTTATATCTTCATTCCAAAAATAAATTAAACCATCATCTCCTAGCCCAAATACAAGGGTTGGATTTTTATAGCACTCTGGCAAAGCACACGCTGTTATTTGTATTATCTTCATATATTTTATTAAATTAAATTATTAAAGATTTGTATTCCAGCCCATATCAAGAAACACCCAAATCCAAAGCAATTTATACCAATTATTATTTCTAACATATTTTATTAAATTAAAGTCCAACGTAGAGTGGAGAGTAAAGTTTGATTTACAGGTTCGCCGTATGGCTGTTTCTACACCGCCTTGAACGAGTTTTGAGAAGTGCTTTCGCCTGTTCTCGTAGAAAGTTCCTCTGTGGTTCACTGCCCACCTTCTCCACTCACCGCTGGACTTAATTCCAGCTATTTACTTCACCTTAGGTGGTGAATTATTTTAACTTATATGTTATCGTTGTAATCTTTACAAAGTCATCTTTGTGATTCTAGTAATTTTAACCATTCTAAGTAACCGATTATTACGTACTTGCCGAGTGTCTTTTTGTTCTTGATTATTTTATTCGCCACCACGTTGTCTCCCTCCGGCATCGACGCTATGATAGAAGTGTATGGCACGCCTTTTGTTGAAACTTTGCACTGGATGTTCCATGGCACCCCACAGATATCAACTTTCGAGTCGTCTACTTCTCTTGATGAGTACCTCGCTGTGGTCGCTTTATATCCCATTTCTTTCAAATCCCTAACTACTTCTCTTTCCCAATTGTGTCCGGCCTCACGATTACGATTTGACATAAAGATTGTATTTAATTTGAAAATCTGGGTAGTGTTCTATAATTCGTTTTTTCTCTTGGTTCCAATTATACCTTTCATATCGCATCTTCTTGTCCCCTGGCATCCTGGAAATAGCAACGAATTTGAAGTAATCCTTAGCGTCTGGCGTCGTGTCCACGGCAAGGTGACACGCATGACAGGCTGGGACGATCGCAAATTTTTCATTCAATTGGCTCCCTCCATATTGTAAAGCGTGGTGCCATTCTACTGTGTCCGCGCCACACCGGCAGCACGCTTTATAGAAGTCGTCTTTTAGAATCGCGCGTTTTACGCTTAAGGAGATGGGCTTCATACTCGTTTTGCGTATTCTCGCCCCATCTTTCTTGCATCCACTGCTCTAGCGAGTGACTCCTTACAAAACTTGATAGCGTGTAACCTTCTTTCCAACGCCATTCTTCTTCTACCTTCTGGGGACAAACTAAGACGTTGTTCCGTTGATTTGTCACTTAGGGGTTTTTCTCCTCTAGATTCTGGTTCAAATTTTTCTTTATCAAAAGCCTCTGCGTACCATTTGTCTAGGCTTTCCATTTCGTACGCGTAAGTCAGATAAAGCGTCCCCAACAACCCAAGGTACGCTTCTAGTGTCGATTCTGGCACGATAGAAACGTCTTGCTCATTCTTGTACCAGTTGGTCATTTGAGCGTAATAACTGTCAGCTAGAACAAACGCCTTACTTATGTATTCTTCTTTATCCAACATATTTTTTATAATATTTATCTGGGACGTAATCTTCTGCTTTCCCTATTGGGACTAACAAATCCTTACCGGCCACACGCATTCGTGGTTTTAATTCTTGTAGTTGTTCTTTATTGAGTTTTATCTTTTGCTTATGGTGATAATCGAGCAAAACGCATTCGTTACACAACTTCATTATCACATTAAACACACGTCTATCGAATTTTACTTCTGATTTTAGGTTTAGATTCTGTATGTTGCGATAATACGTTGTGTCTTTTACCCAACCGTGTTCTCTTATTAAAGGCGGAATTTTATCTACGTCTATCTCTAGTATCGTACTGTTGGCCTTATAAATGTTGTCCTGTATCTTAACCGCGTAATCCCACGGCCAAACATTACCATCATCAGTGCGGAACTTGATTATTTCCATATAATCGAGCTTTCGCTCCCGTTAAAATCTAAAAATCTGCCATCCCAATTTAATATTAACCAATTTGTCCCACGTTTTATTAGTTTGTCTCCTTCTTTGGTGAATGGTTCTTTTTTGGTTTCGTTCTTCTCTAGCCATCGTTTCTCTACCGTCCCCAAGTTCCAAGACAATCCTTCTTTGTCCGCCCATTTTTTTATTTCATCGATTTTTGCTTTTACAACCAATGCATCCCCATCCGCTAGAGGGAGGAGGTCGCGCTTTGCAACCCCCACCCACCTAGCGTAGATTGGCTTATATTTCGGATCAGTCCAATCCCAACCTTTAAGTCTGAAGAAATAATTACAAAGGCGTTGAGCGTCTGTAAATTTCTTCTCCATATTAAAATGGGATGTCTTCTGGATTGATGGTATTGGTCGGTTGTTCGTCCTGTATTGGCCCTTGATCACCCACAATATTGGACATCTTGGCTTGTTCTTTCTCTTGTAATTTCGCCACGAATTCTTTAATATCAGATGCCTTTGAAATTTCTTCTTTTTCCTCTGATGTTAAAGTTACTTTGCCTGGGATACCGGGTTGAGCAACGTACTTCACGTTTTGAGCCAATGGTCCAGTACTCTCGGCGGTGATCTTCAGTTCAAAGGCTGGGACGTCTTCAAACGCGTAATCTGGGTCCTTGGCGTAGGACAGATATTGGGAGTAAACTTGGTTACCCATCTCAAAGATTTTTAATTTACCATCTGCGCGATCGATAACACGGCAGATAAACACTACTTTGGCTGGTGATTCTCTAAATGGTGCTTTCTGCAATGGGAACAACTCTGATACTACACGCAGTACGTACTTTTTGCCTTTTTCCAATTTAAGGAATCCGCTGTTAGATTGTGGTTGATATTTTGTGTCTAGTTCGCTCATTTTCATATTTTATTTAATTAATTTCTCCAACATTTGTAATATTATTAATATCGTTTTTGTCTTGTATCCACAGACGTGTGCCAGATTACTTTTATCACTCCAGATAACGATAATTCTGTTTTCTTCTTTTAATGCTTCATCCAGAGTTTCCTTGGTATATTTAATCTCTTCCGTTGTTAATGGTCTCCTTTCGTTATCATAAAAACTATCGGGTACGGTCTTTTTTGGTGTTGTTTTCTTTGGTGTTATTTTCTTAGGTGTGGTCTTTTTTATGATTTTTTTTGTGGTCTTCATATTAAATCCTTGAAATCATTATTAAACGCCCTTAAATCGGACGCGAATGAATTAAATAAATTATCACTAAATTGTTCTATTTTTGGTGCGCCGAATCCGCATTTATTGCTCGGATTGAGTGGGATTATAACGAGCCATTTTGGTTTCTTTACTCCAGATAAAGCTTTAGCGTAAGCAGACATCTGTTTAAAGTACTTAAGTTCTACTCTGGCGTTGTAAGTGGAAGTGGTCTTGAAGTCGAACACGGCGGGTTCACCCTTCCACGTACCATACGCGTCAAGACGTCCAGCGTATCCTTGTCCAAAGACGGCGCGCTCCATGAAGTTGAATTTGATATCTGCTCCGTACTTTTCCCAAAATCCAAGCCAATTACACGCCTTAGCCTCGAGTTTGCTTTCCTGTAACAACAGTTTCTCCACCACCAATTCTGGATGATCGAACTTAAACTCGTAGCCCGGAACTGGAAGCCCCTTGGTATCTTGAAACCATTGTTCGATTCCTTTGTGAATGATTGTTCCTCGGGCAGCGTACTCTTGTAACTCGTCTTCACTGACTCCTCCGAAGTCGCTTGGGTTTCGTATTTTCCACAAAAGCTCACTCCACCCGAGCACTGACGTAACAGAGGGGTATTTTTTCCCGTTTTTTTCATACCATCTTACTTTAGACAAATAATCAACTTTGTCTTTGTCGTGTAATCTAACCCAATCATTGCGCAGTTGTTTGTTTACTTCCGTCTTAAGCTCTGTTATGGCTTTATTATAGTCTTCCCCTTCGTCGATACTGGCAGTAACAGTATAAGATGGACGATAATTGGCATATGCACCAGTGGGCACGACGGCACTAAGTGTTACTGATACTTCTTTTATCTGCATATTTTTTCACTTCTTTGTGTGCTTCTTCTCTTGGGATTCCTTCTTTTATAAAATTCAGCATCATTACTTCAGAATCAAATGGAGAAGAGCTTGAATTAAATTCGACCTTTTTTATCCCATGTTCTAAATCAATTATTATATTGGACAACACGGTGTACGCCTCTTTAAACGTGTGGTTTAACAACGACTGATCAGTAAGCGTGCGTTCCAACAAACAATTGGCAATCGTGCGTGCTACTCTACCTGGCAAATCAAATATTACTTCACCCATGCCAGCGATTCTTTCAAAACGCCACGGATTAGGACGTTTGTGGGGTAAAGCAGTCGACCCGATGTCGTTATTCTTTATTGTTGCTTGTCCTAGTGCAACCATCATTCTTATATCATTGGCTGTTTTGACTAGCCCGGCGGTAATCTTGGCCAACCAACACGCCACATCGTAATCGTACTCTTTATTGGAAGCTTGAGAGGAGGATACTTCAACCGATCCAGGGAATATGTTGTCCAAATCTTGATCAGCGATTCCCAATCTGTGTTGTATCCGTCTATCTCCCAATGCTCCTTT